>ERZ835762.14-NODE-14-length-257119-cov-14.049556_pt1 | contig 257119 bp, 265 predicted proteins | sample MGYA00519687_ERZ835762 | MGnify/ENA primary metagenome ERZ835762 (study PRJEB31850, sample SAMEA3708783) | human gut metagenome | biome: human gut; feature: human-associated habitat; material: faeces | place: China | collected 2014 ... | reverse complement strand
GTTCTTCCGCTATCTTTTTTAGAAGAGTCGTTTTTCCTGCCCCGTTGGCTCCTATCATACAGATTTTTTCTGAACCTTTTATTTTTAAATGAATTCCTTCTGCTAAAATTCTTTTGCCATCCGGAGTCACAAGCTTTGAAAGTTCATATTCTATGACCGTTTTTCCTGCGGGAATGTGTGAGTTTTCATCCCCTAATTTGACAAAGATTGCTTCTTCCTGTTCCGGCATCTGAGTCATATTTTCATCTTCTTTTTCAAATCTTCGTTCCATTGCCTTAACCGTATGCATTTTGTCCTTTAAGTTTTTGGCAACAGACGGTGCTTGTCTGGTACAACTTCTTAATGCACCTTGTACACTCTGCATAACTCTTTGATATTTTTCATCGCGAATCTTTTTCTCCCTACGGTCACTCAGTGCCCGCTGTTTTTGGATTTCAAATTTATGAAGCCGTTCTTCCACATAGCGTCTATAGGGAAGCTTTGCCACGGTATATCTCGCCTTTGTTTTTCGTATAATCTGCTCGATATGTATCACCATGTTGGCAGTACGCTCTATCAGCGTTTCATCGTGTGAAATAAAAAGCACAATGTGCTTCCAGTCATTTATGATTTTTTCCAGTAATGTAAGCGTCGCAATGTCGATGTCATTGGAAGGTTCGTCCAACAACAGCACAGAAACATCGCGAATGAAAAGCCTCATAAGTTGTGTCTTGACTTTTTCGCCTCCTGAAAGACTACCCATTGTCTGGTTACTGTAGAAAAAATCATTTTTCATTCCAAATTTTCCCGCAATAACAGACAATTCTTTAGGCGTTTTCTCCCAGAATATTTCCTCTTCAGAAAAATATTCGTATATTGTTTTTTCCTTATCTTCATCGAGCATCTCCTGCGGAAGATAACCAAGACGTTCGTGTCCCATTATCCTTTCCCCATCTGCTTCTATATAGTTTTCTACAAGCGACGGATTGTATATCCACTTCATTAATGTCGATTTCCCATTTCCCTCTTCTCCAATAATAACTGCCTTATCTCCATCATTTAGCACAAGGTTGAAATCATTAAGAATTATTCTCAGGTCTTTTTTATGTGTTAAATTTAATTTTTTTATCTGCAACATTAAAGTTTCTCCTTTTCGAAGTCTGAGCCAATTATTATTTTGAACACACAAAAACGAGTCTTTTTTGCATACGCAAAAATAGACTCGCTAAATAGCCCCTTATTTCTTTTCCAAAAGGAAAACAAAGGAAATGCCTCTTGCGATAATCCAACTTAAGCGTACACAAAACAAACCTATTCTCTACAGGCTCAATAACTATATGTGTCTTACTTAAATCAAATTATCTATTAATCATTTCCTCACCTTACACAAAATGTGCCTTTCTTTCTTCTAATGGCAATACTATCATACTGTATTTTTTGTGTCAATACATTTCACCTTATGGAAGTGCAAATTAAAATTTTCACTTCCTAATTATACATCCAACCATTACGAAATTCAATCTTTCACAACCTCTTTACAACCACAACCACAGCACTCCAGCAAACGCAGGAGCACCATACCGTAAAACGCTTATGTGTAAATCAACTCCGTTCCTACAACTTCCCTCACACAAGCCTGAATATTATTCATTCTTCCAATCCATTCGTAGGGATTATCTTTCTTTAATTGTTCCGTCACATCTTGTCTGTCGGCATATTCCTTTACCAGTCGAAGAAACATATCCTCTGCTTGCTTATCGACTTCTGCAAGATAACTATGCAGCTTTCCGCTTGTCAGCAGGTTCATATATAACACTTTATAGTGTTCCTTTAAATGCCTTGCATGTCGTTTCCCCCATAAACCAATCGGCTCTATTTCTTCTTCGGCTGGTACTGTGATGTTCGGCAATAAATAATCACCCACCTGTCTATAAGTTCCGCCCATTTCTTCAAAAATTGTCTTTGTCATTTTCCTTTTCCTCCTGTGATTTTTGTCTATCGTGATCGTGTATTATCACGCTTGCGACCTTTAACTGTTCTTGCCTGCTCCAACAAATCATCTATCTGTTTGCGACCAAAAACCTTACGGAGCAGGCTGTAATCTTTATTTTCTGCTTTTAGGATTTTGTTTTCTTCGGTCAATCTTTCATTGACTTTCTCCAAACGCTGATTGGTGCGGTATAACTGTGCATTCGCTGTATTCAGCCTATGATAGTTGTCCCACCCCTCAAAGCAGCGGGCAAGCACCGTTTTGACAAGTTGCTTCAATTTCCTTACAACCGGCTCTGCCATTTTGGTTTTATATGCCTTTGCAGTCATAAATTTCTCTGGTTCTGGCAACTGATATTTCGGTGCAGTATCAAGCTCTATTTCAAGATTTGACAGCTCGTCTTTTGCCTTATCATAGTTCAATACTCGTTCCGACAACACATCAAATTCAATCTGTTTCTGCTCGATTTTCGCACCTAATGCCGCCACTTCTTTTTCTCTTTCCTGCTTTTTATAATCCAAAACAGAAAGATGTTTTTCGTGTGTGCCTAAATGTTCCCACTCAATCCCATAACGTTCCATCACCGCCGCAAGCTGTTCTTTTTCGGACTGTATCCATTGCGACCACTCCGTATCGCCACGACTGCCGCCCTTAAAACCTTGCGTTGCAAGAGCCTGCTTTAGTGACACTCTTGTATCAAGTCCACGCTTGCTGCCTGTGGTAAAAGGTACAAAATCTATGTGCAGATGTGGTGTAGCTTCATCCATATGCAGATGAGCCGAGAACACCCGAAGCTGTGGATTTCGCTCCTGAAAACCCTGATAGTATTCATCTAAAATCTGCTTTGCCAGTTCTCCGTTTTCCGTATCGGCGTTCATATTTCCCTTACCGCCCACCTGTAAAATGATTTCGTGGAACGGTTTTTCCTGCTTGGAACTTCGGATTTTTTCATAATAATCTTTTATCTTTCGGTCTGACCTTATCTGCTTGGCATTGTATCTTTCCAATGCTTCATCAAACAATTCGTGATAAACTGTCTTTATATTTTCATTGCAGTAGTCGATATTGAGATGAGTACGAGTTCCGTCTACATTTTCTGCTCGGAACTTTCGGCTATTGTGATTGACCGAGCCTTTACCGACCATTGCACTTATCGTTCTCTGCATTTTTTCATCTCCCATCTGTAAATTTCAACATTCTCAGGTTTTGTTACTTTTGTCAAAAGTAACGCAAAAGCACTTTTGACGGGTACACCCATCAAAAATGCGACCTGTAAACAGGTTTTGCGTTCTCCGAAGGCTCTCCGAGGGGTGAGCGTGTGCCGGTGGCACACACGCCTGCGAACCGACCGAGCCAGCAGGCGAGACCAAAGAGCCGCCTTTGAAAAGGCACTCTCTGCACACTCCCCTAAACTTTATCCGGTGTCAAAGTGTGACGATGGTGACAATGTTTTTCACAGCGTGCTGCTCTCAAAAACATTGACACCTTTGACACCGTTTGTCACGCCGTCTGCTCGGTTTCTTTCCAAAGTGAAACCTTTCTTCCGTCGTGTGTGCGGCTGTTCTGATAACGGATACCGTAATCACGAAACAGCCTGCTTGCGTTGATACTGAGCCTTAAAGAAAGTACATTCGGCTTTATATCCACCGCAAGCCTTTCGCAAAGTTCCGAAGCAGTTCCTTCCCATCTGTCACTTTCCGAAAAGAGCGTATCCGCTATCTTCTCAAGCAGAGGTTCGGGCGGTTCTTTCCACATCTCCGTTTCCGATTTTGCAAAGTTCCACACCAATCGCTCGCTGTCCCTTACAAGATGGATTTTCATATCCTGCTGGTCTCTGCCAGCAACATCAAGTGTGGCATTGTTGGAAGTACGCTTGTCCTTACTGAGAACAAATGCACCGTCTGCCGCACCCATCAGACCATTCGTGCCTGAAATCATATCGAATATATCTTCCGATTTTTGTTTGCGTGTATGATGAACAATAAGCATTGAAACCTTGTAACTGTCTGCCAACGCTTTCAGCCTTGCCACAACATCATAATCACTTGCGTAGCTGTAATCTGCTCCGCCTGCTTCACGCACACGCTTTAAGGTGTCTATGATAATCAAGCCTGTGTCTGGGTGTTCCCTCATAAACCCTCTTATCTGTTCTTCCAGTCCGCCATTGACCGTTTTACATTCCGTTGCGAAATACAGATTGCCTGTCTCCTTTGCACCGAACATCTGAAACAATCGCTTCTGCAAACGTGGGTAATCATCTTCAAGGGCAAAATAAAGCACCGTTGCCTTACGCACCTTATACTCCCAAAGCGGTGTGCCTGTGCTGATATGATAGGCAAGCTGTGCCATCATAAAGCTCTTTCCCACTTTCGGGGAACCTACGAAAAGGTAAGTTCCCCTTTGGAGCAGACCGTCGATAAGTGGTGTCTGAACCTCAAACACCGTATCATACAGCGTTGTCATTGATACTGTTTTCAGATAGGAAGGGTCTAACTGTCTGAGTATTTCCCTTTGCATTTCTTCAAAAGATTGCTCGTACCCCTTGAAATCCGTATCCTGATTGACTATACTATTGTCAGTACATTTGGAAAGTGACTGTTCCGCATCTGTTGCCGCAGATACATTTGGAATAGTCATTTCTTTTTTATTCTCCATTCGCATCCTCTCCTTTCAAACCGCCGAGAATAATGGAAATCAGTTCTATTACACTCAGCAGTTCATCATCCACACCTTTTCCTGCTTCAATCCTTTTCAGTTCCGCAAGGACTGTGGCAAATTCCGTTTTCAACGCCTTATACACTCTCGGATTGCCCTGTACCACCACATCCTGATTTAAGCAACGGCGGTAACAATACTCCTGTTTTGGCAATCCTGATAGAGCTACAGCTCTGTTAATGAGTTCGTTTTCTTCGGGCGATACTCGAAACCCTACTGTGATATTCCTCCAACGATTTTTGTTATCTCTGTTCTTAGCTGACATTTTCAAAATCTCCTTTCCCTAAATCATCTAATTTTTCTGCCATCTCAATCTGCTTTGACGGAAAGAGGTGTGCGTACTGATAAGTAATATCAATACTTTCGTGACCAACTCGGTCAGCAATCGCCACCGCAGAAAAGCCCATATCAATCAAGAGTGAAATGTGGCTGTGACGGAGATCGTGAATGCGGATACGCTTCACGCCTGCCGCCTTTGCCCCTCTGTCCATCTCGTGATGAAGATAGCTTTTCGTCACCGTAAAGATACGGTCTTTCTTCTTCAATCCGTAAAGCATACCGAGATATTCTTTCATTTCCTCACACAGAAACTTCGGCATTTTAATCGTGCGGTTGCTCTTTTTCGTTTTCGGAGAAGTAATCACATCCTGCCCTTTCAAACGCTGATAGGATTTATTGATTGTGACTGTTTCCTTATCAAAGTTGAAATCTGCCGGAGTCAAAGCTAACAGCTCGCCCTCTCGGATACCGCACCAGTAAAGCATTTCAAACGCATAAAAGGAAACAGGCTTGTCCATCATCTCAAAAGAGAATTTCTTGTATTCTTCCTTTGTCCAGAACAGCATTTCCTTGTGTTCCTCACGTCCCATATTTCCCACCTTTGCCGCAGGATTGGAACGCAGTTCATAGTAGCGGACAGCGTGATTGAAAATGGCGGACAACTGATTGTGCAGCGTTTTCAGATACGTCTGTGAATAAGGCTTTTTCTTCTCATCACGATAGGCAAGCATTTCATTCTGCCAAGTAATAATCTCCTTTGTGGAAATCTCGCTGATTTTCAGTTTCCCGAAATACGGAAGTATCTTTGTGCGTATGATATGCTCTTTGGTAAGCCACGTGTTTTCCTTCAAACGGTTCTTCACATCATTGATATAAAGCTCCGTAAAGGCTTCAAAACTCATATCAAGGTCTGAAGAAGTCTGCAATTTGAACATTCTTTCCCATTCCTGTGCTTCTCGTTTGGTAGCAAAGCCACGCTTGCATTTCTGCTTGCGTTCCCCTTTCCAGTTCACATACCTTGCCATCACATACCAAGTACCGTTATCTTCATTCTTAAATACCGGCATTTACATTTCCCCCTTTCCTGCTCCGTAGAGCCTTTCGTAAAAATACTGGCGATTTACACGCCCTGCAATCGTAATAAAGCCCTTTGCTTTCAATTCCTCATTTAATTGTCTGATGAGTTTATATGCATAAGGTTTTGATACGTTTAGTTCCTGAGCCACATCTTCGGCTCGGATAAATCTGTTTTCCATATCCTTTTTCTTCCTTTCTTAAAATAATTTTTTGCTTGCCGCTTTCTCCGTGTTAAAGTTCCAACAGGCACTCCTGCTTGTCGGCAGGCGCTGTGCTGTCCCAATGCACCGCAGTACATCAGGCGCTCGCTCGTATAGGGGTTCCCGAAAAGTCGGAGACTTTTGGGGAAGAGGAGGAGCAGTGCAGCGAATGAGCTTTTGTGCTTGCACACAAGCGAACGATACGGAACTTGCTCCGACGAGGTCTTGGCGGTTTGGCTTTTCGGACGGTCATTCAGTTGTCGCATTAAGCATATTTGTTTAATTCGTAATTTATTTTACTAAACATATTTGCTATTGTCAAGTGGTTGCAAAGAAAATATTAAACATTTTTGTTTCGGTTTTTCTTGACTTCCACTAAACATTTCTGCTATACTTATTTCACTAAATATAAAAGGAGCGTATCATTATGGCTATCAGCGAAAGAATACATTTTTTCAGACTAATGCGTGGTATGACACAAAAGTATCTCGGTACAGCAATCGGTTTTCCAGAAAAGAGTGCTGATGTGCGTTTGGCACAGTACGAAACTGGTACACGCAAACCGAAAGCAGACCTTACAAATGCATTGGCACAGGTGCTTGATGTTTCTCCACAGGCTCTTGATGTTCCTGACATAGACAGCTATATCGGTCTTATGCACACTCTGTTTACCCTTGAAGATATTTACGGTCTTACTGTCAGTGAAGCAGACGGAGAGGTATGCTTAAAGGTCAACAAGGACAAAGGCAGAGAAGCATATGAACTCCTCAAAATGCTGTATGCTTGGAAAGAACAGGCAGACAAGCTATCTTCCGAAGAAATCAACAGAGAAGAATACGATAACTGGCGTTACCATTATCCAGAGTTCGACACCACACAGCGTTGGGCAAAAGTTCCATCACAGGAATTAAGTGACGCTCTCGTGGAAGCATTCAAAGACCACTTGAAAGATAAATAAGCACCTACAGGACCTGCCACTGGCAGCTCCCTACAGATGCTTTGGCAACGACAAAAAAGCCCTTAACTATGGTTATTAACCACAGCTAAGGGCTTAGTTTATAATATGGAATTTGTTCAGAGCCAAGCTCCGAACTTTAGTCTGCAAGCCACCTGTTAATTGTTCCGTTACCCATAAACCACTGGATAACAAGAATAATGGCACTTGCTATGACTGTTATCAATTTGTTATCAAAAGACTAATCGAAATCGCTGAAACCCGCATAAACACTGGCTTTTTTAAGCAACTCGATTTATTCAAACTCAATCGTCGCCGGCGGCTTCCCCGTACAGTCATACAGCACGCGGTTCACGCCTTTGACCTCATTTACAATCCTGCTGGTGACCTTTGCCAGGACTTCCCAGGGGATCTGTGCGGACTCTGCAGTCATGAAATCACTTGTGAGCACGGCACGGAGGGCGATAGCGTAGTCATAGGTTCTTTCATCTCCCATGCAGCCAACGGAGCGCATATTGGTAAGGGCGGCGAAGTACTGGCCCAGATTCTTGTCTGCTCCTGCCTTTGCAATCTCCTCACGGTAGATAGCGTCAGCGTCCTGTACGATCCGCACCTTGTCTGCCGTTACCTCTCCGATGATGCGCACGCCCAGACCGGGGCCGGGGAATGGCTGACGGAATACCAGATTTTCAGGAATGCCAAGCTCCAGTCCTGCCTTGCGTACCTCATCCTTAAAGAGCAGTCTTAAGGGCTCTACCAGCTCCTTGAAATCAACGTGCTCCGGAAGGCCGCCTACGTTATGATGGGATTTGATCACTGCGGACTTTCCAAGTCCGGACTCAATCACATCGGGGTAAATGGTTCCCTGAACCAGATAGTCCACTGCTCCGATCTTTTTGGCTTCTTCCTCAAATACGCGGATAAATTCCTCGCCAATGATCTTGCGCTTTGCCTCAGGCTCCTCCACGCCCTTTAATCTCTCGTAAAAACGCTCCTGTGCATTCACGCGGATGAAGTTTAAGTCATAAGGACCTTCGGGACCGAATACCGCTTCTACCTCGTCGCCTTCGTTTTTACGGAGCAGACCGTGGTCTACGAAAACACAGGTCAGCTGCTTTCCAATGGCCTTGGAAAGCATAACAGCCGCAACCGAGGAATCAACGCCGCCGGAAAGAGCGCAGAGTACCTTACCGGAACCGATTTTTTCCCGAAGAGCCTTGATTGTCGTATCTACGAAGGAATCCATTTTCCAGTCGCCGGAGCAGCCGCAGACATTATATACAAAGTTGGAAAGCATCTTTGTGCCTTCTTTCGTGTGAACGACCTCAGGATGGAACTGAACTGCATAGAAATTCTTCTCGGCACACTCCATACCTGCTACCGGACAGGACTCTGTATGAGCAGTGATGCGGAAACCGGCAGGAACCTCAGCAATATATACGCCGTGGCTCATCCAGCAGACGGTTTTGGGAGATACACCGTCAAAAAGCTGAGAGGCTGTATCCACGTCTACTTCTGTATGTCCATATTCGCTTACAACGGCTTTTTTAACAACGCCGTCCAACAGGTAGCTCATCAGCTGAGCGCCATAGCAGATTCCCAGAACCGGAATACCCAGTTCAAAAATCTCCTTAGAGCAGCGGGGTGCTCCATCCTCAAATACCACATCGGGACCGCCGGTAAAAATGATTCCCTTGGGATTCATCTCCCGAATCTGATCCAGACTCATGTTATAGGGATGTACCTCGCAGTAAACATTACATTCACGGACACGGCGGGCAATCAGCTGGTTATACTGGCCGCCAAAGTCTAAAACAATAATCATCTCTCTTGCCATGAGATTATCTCCTCTATCTGTTATTTCCTTATAAATCGAAAGAGATTGTACATTGAAAGTACAATCTCCTTTTATCTTTGGTACACACACATTATAAAGGATGGAGGATTAAATAGCAAGATATTTTCTCAAGTTTTTTCCCCTGATCTGGCAGTTTTTTCCCGACTGTGGTAAAATTTTCTTATAAAATATAAGGAGGGCTGTGCCTATGAAATGTAAAATATGCGGCAGTGAAAGCGGAAGCTATCCCTTATGCAGGACCTGCTATGCCAAACGGGAAGCTGGTGAGATCATAAAATGCGTCAAATGCGGAAGCTGGCACTATGCCGGTTCCCCCTGCCACTGTGAAGAAGGCTTCCAGGCATCCCGGACCTCCTCCGAAGCGGAGCTTTCATTTTTATATGAAGCAAAACCATCTCTTGTGACGAAAACTGAGACGGCATACTTAAACTGTATTAAATCCTTTCTTCCCGATACCTGCCTGATCCAGGCTCAGGCCAATCTGGCCTCATTTATCAGAAGAACGGATGGGGCCAAATATCAGAATGAGCTCTTTCGAAATGTAGATCTCATCATTACAGATCTGTCATACCGGCCTCTTCTTGTAATAGAGATCAATGACCAGACCCACCGGCTGCCTGAGCGGAGGGAACGGGACAAAAAGGTGGCCTGCATCTGTGAAGAAGCCGGAATCCCCTTGATCAACCTGTGGACCTCCTACGGCGTAAATGAAGAGTATATAAAAAAGAAAATCACACAAACCCTTGCTTCTCTTCCCGTTGAGCGTATCCACCACTTTGCCCCTGTACACGAAGAGACTGCACAGCCGGTTTTAGAATCGCCTCTGCCGGGAGCATCTGCTGCTTCATCCAGCCACGCTGCACCAAAGCAGCCTCAGACCTCCGCCCACAAACAGACGCAGCCCGCCTCCCAAAAGGAAGGCTGCTACATCGCAACCTGCGTCTATGGCTCCTATGACTGCCCTCAGGTCCGGCTCCTTCGCCGTTTCAGGGACGAACATATGAAGAAAACTCCTGCCGGACGTATCTTTATACGATTATACTATGCCGTCAGCCCAGTCCTAGTCCGCTGCTTTGGAAAAAATCCTGCCTTTCATGTCTTCTGGAGACACATTCTTGACTCCCTGATCCGCCGGCTGGAATCCGGCAGATAAAACCAAAACAAGACAATCCGGCCCCTATTTTCTCTCACGTTCCTCCTGCTCCGTCCAGATATTTCCGCCGCCTGTAAGAGCCCGTCTCTCCTTCCGGTTCTTCCCCGGCTCTTCCCGGACGCTCTTCATCCGGCGGAAATAGGAGCTCATTTCATCTGCCATTCCGGACAGGCGGTTTAACAGCGTGGAAAAATCCTTTAACATTTCATCATCTTTAAAATAGGGATATACGATATCGTGATCGATCTCACTCCACCCCTCTTCAAACAGGGTTCTTCCCTGGATCTCCACATAGTAGCCCCTGTATTTGATAATATAATGAAGCGACCGGTAAATTCCATCCGATTTAATGTCGATCAGCTCTTCATCGTAAATCCGGGTATCTCCGTTTCTCCGGTAAACCTTTGGCCGTTCGGCAATGTAAAAATGCTCCGGATCCTCGTCAAAATCCCGGATACGATCCTCTACATAGTTCTCAGGATCATTTTCAAACACCGTTGTAATATAATTATGAAAATAAATCCAGTCCTCCCGGTACAGAAAAAATACGCGGATTCCGATCAGATCGGTAATATACTTGTGATAATTAGTCCGGTCAATATGATCAAATCTCCCCGGGTGCTCGCTGCGCTTGCGGATGATCTTTTCCAGCAGATGGCCCGGGCTTTTCGTGCGGTAACGATAGGAATGGATTCCCGCCCGTTCGATATCATAGAGGTAATCATTTACAAACTCCTTTCCGATTCCCCTTAATTTCCCCTCAATGGACAAATAGTCATCATAAATAGCAGCCAGCTCCTCCCATGGGACATTGGCTGCCTTAAAATCCGCCTCATCAATATTATAAGCTCTTAAAAATGCGTTCCGTTCGAACACGTTTTCACTTCCTTCCAGGCTAAATCAAATTTACGTTTCATTTGAAATGCTCATGCTCTGTACTGCAAAATCCGTTTCTATGATACTGCAAACAAAGCGTATTTTGCAAGGAAAAAATTCACTTCTCTATTCATGCAGCTCCAGAGGAAGCCCATCTGGATCTGCAAAAAAAGTCATTTTCTTTCCTGTAAACGCATCCAGCCGGATCGGTTCCACGGAAATTCCCTTTTCCTTCAGCTCTTTCACATCTTTCTCTATATCCTCCGTATAAAAGGCCAGATGGCGCAGTCCGGCTGCCTCCGGTCTGGTCACTCGTTTGGGAGGATTTGATACTCCAAAAATTTCCAGTTCTGTAGTGTCATTGATCCGAAGATCCAGCTTCCAGTCTCCTCTGTCCGGCCGGTAATTCTCCCGTATCACGGAAAATCCCAGCTTATTTACATAAAAATCTCTTGATTTTTCATAATCGGAAACAATGATCGCAATGTGATGTATGGTTGAAAATTTCATATATCTCCTCTCTCCATATAACAAATTCCTATCCAATATTATCTACCATCAGCATATTCAGTTTCTGCCACTGCTGCAGTTCCCTTCTTGTGATCAAAAGGCGCTTTTTAAACTCCTCTGTGTGCTCCTGAGGATGCAGCGTCACCAGGCATTTAAACGCGCAGGGCATAAGATCTGCACTGGAAATCCCGCACAGAAGGCCGTCCGTTGAATCGCGCAGCTCTAAGGGGTTAAAAATATAAAGCAGATCCTCCTCCAGAGGATTATAGCGGTTTACAAACGAAAAACGGATCAGCATATCACTGTAGATCACTTTTCCGGTGTAATACAGCTTGCTGCTGCGCCCGGAGGGATTGACAGCACTCACCGACAGATCTGCCTCATAACTCCCCGCCTCTTTCGTTTCCCGGATATCGATGATCCCGTCCTTCAGCCGTTTATAACGGCCGTCATAAAAATAGAAATACAGCCGTCTCGCCTGAAAAAACGGGCTGATCCCGCTGTTTGCGGAAGGGAGCCTGTCCCCCTCCTCTTCCTGAACCGGAAGATCCACCAGCTGCCCCGGCTGTACCTCCAGAACTCTGGCAATCTCGGTCAGCGTGACAATATCCAGAGAAACCTCTCCCGTCTCATACTTGCTCACACTGGCCCGGCTCTTATGGATCCTGTCAGCCAGCTGCTGCAGCGTCATCTGTCTGTTTTTTCTGTATCTGCGGATCTGTGCTCCCACGTACAGATTCACCTGCTCCACCCTTTTTTCCTCCCCATCTGTATTTATCCTCCCTTCTCCCGGTAAATAGGGAAATGTTTCATATAAATATACATTTTACATTTTATCCAACTATATTTCCGCTATTATACCTCTTTTTCCGGTATTTTTCCAGTTATATTCAATTTTTATATTATATTTTCTCATTTAATGAAACTTTTCGGCGGTTGCTTTTTCTCTGCAAACCGATATAATCATACTGTTTGGGTCAAAACAGATTTGGCCCCTTTTACAATCCAACAAGACAACGAGGTATTCAAAACATGGAAGCAAAGAAAAAAAGCAGCTTTACAGGCTCCTTAGGCTTTGTGCTGGCAGCAGCAGGAAGCGCAGTAGGAGTAGGAAATATCTGGCGGTTCCCCTATCTGGCCGCCAAGGACGGAGGCGGACTGTTCCTGATCATCTATCTGGCGCTGGTACTTACCTTCGGCTTTACCCTTCTTGTCACAGATGTAGCCATCGGACGGCGCACCAAGACAAACGCCCTTCACGCCTTTGGGAAAATGCAGAAAAAATGGAGCTTTTTAGGTTATCTTACCTTCTGTGTTCCGGCCATTATCATGACCTATTACTCCGTCATCGGCGGATGGATTTTAAAGTATCTGGCTGTCTATCTTACCGGAGCGGGAAAGGCAGCCGCCCAGGACGGATATTTTACAGACTTTATCACCTCACCCGTATCACCTATGGTTTTCATGCTGATCTTTTTATGTTTTACCGCACTGGTCGTATACCGCGGGGTAGAAAAGGGCATTGAAAAATTTTCCCGGATCGTCATGCCGGGACTGCTCTTAATGATTATCGGGATCGGCCTTTTTTCCCTCACATTAAGCAGTACCGGAGCAGACGGAACAGAGCGGACCGGCCTTCAGGGACTGACAGTCTACATTATGCCGAATCTTGACGGAGTTACTCCTGCCAGATTTTTGGAAATCCTTCTGGATGCCATGAGCCAGCTGTTCTTTTCCTTAAGTGTTTCTATGGGAATCATGATCACCTACGGCTCCTATGTAAAAAAGGATGTAAACCTAAGCAAATCCTTAAGCCAGATTGAGATTTTCGATACAACGGTTGCATTTCTGGCCGGACTTATGATCATCCCTGCGGTCTATGTATTTTTCGGCACAGAAGGAATGGCCTCCGGTCCCAGCCTGATGTTCGTATCCCTTCCCAAGGTATTTGAAGCCATGGGACCCCTGGGCGGAGTCCTTGGAATGATATTTTTCCTTATGGTTGTGTTTGCGGCTCTTACCTCCTCTGTATCCATTCTGGAAACACTGGTTGCAAACTGTATGGAGATTTTCCACTCCACACGAAAAAAAACCAGCCTTGTGATCGCACTGCTCTCTGCGGCAGCCTCCGTGATCATCTGTATGGGCTATAACGTATTCTACTTTGAAATGAAGCTGCCAAACGGAGCATCCGCCCAGCTTCTGGATCTGATGGACTATATCAGCAACAGCTTTCTCATGCCCTTCATTTCCCTTCTCACCTGCATCTTCGTAGGCTGGATCATCAGGCCGATGTGGATCTGTGAGGAAATGGAAGCCAGCGGACATACCTTTAAGCGCAAAAAAATGTATGCCTTTATGATCCGGTATGTGACTCCGATCATCATGGCTATGCTGTTTTTACAGTCTGCCGGTGTATTTGAAATAATAAAAAACATGTTTGGCTGATTCATGCCATCAGCAAAAAAGTCCCTTCCGCTCTGTCCTGTGACGAAAACCGGAAGGGACTTTTTTATTTTCTGTCAAATACGTTTTTATACCGTTCCACTGTAAATATTTTCCAGTTTCTCATCTGTAAGCTGTACATGGTAGAACAGATCAAAGAATTCCTTTACTTCTTCATCCACATTGTAATTCAGATACTCCGGATAGATGAGGCCGGACAGCCAGCGGATTCCCACAATACGGTTTGGCCCCATAGGACGGTCCATCCAGCTAAAGGGCGTATTTGGCGTACCGTATACCTGCTGATCCTGCACTGCCTTTAAAGATGCGTAATCCGGATTGGCCAGAATTGCCTCAGCAGCCGAAGCGCCGCTCGTATCCGCCTTTGGCTCTCCGTTTACCACAATTACATCCGGATCCCAGGCAAGAAGCTGCTCGGCAGAAATCTGCACTCTGGAGCCTTCTCCCATTTCCAGATCTGCCACATTGACTGCATTTACCATATCGATGATCTGTCCGTGAGCAGAGCCGGCCGGAGCGGTCTCCAGGGAATCCTCTCCGTTTCCATAATAAATACGTACCTTTTTGTCCTCAGGAACCTCCATTTTTTCAATATCTGCAAAGGTCTTTTCCGCATAGGAAGCGAGCTTTTCGGCCTGTTCCTCCTCCCCCAGCAGTTCTCCCATAAAGCGGTAAGCTTCTGCGGAAGCCGACAGATTTCCGTCCACAGCCACAACCGGAACTCCCAGACTCTTTGACAGCTTATCGCAGTCTGATATCATCTTATCATTGATGGTTCCCACATTGACTGCAATGGTGGGGTCTGCTGCAATAACCGCTTCATAATTGATGGAATCGCCCATTCCAAAATTAGGAAGATCGTGATATTCTTCCAAAATAATGCTCTTTTCCAGCTCATTCAGCTCATAATTCCAGCCAAGAAGCTTATCCGGAGCCAGCGTATACATAAAAATAGCCGTTACAGTACTGGAAGAGAATACCGTTTCAATTTCATCCGGCACCACAACCGTGCGGCCTGCCATATCCGTTATCTCCCGCTCTCCCGCCGCATCGGCTGCCTCAGATGTTTTCTCTGCCTGAGTGCTCTGTTCAGCTGTTTTCGTTTCAGCCTGGCTCTGCATGCTTTCTTTAGCCGTTTCTGTTTTTGCAGAAGAAGCAGAACATCCTGTAATGCTTCCCGCAGCCAGGGTAAGCGCCATCACTGCCGGTAAAATCTTTTTTCCTCGTCCCATTTTTCCTCTCCTCTTAATTGACATTCTGATCTTTATGCGTTATATTTTTAAATATCGTACTTTTTTATAAAATATAACGGTATTTTCATACTAGCACGGCAAATTTTTTTTGTCAAGCATCAGGAAAGGCGGAAACGTCCATGTTGAATCATCATTTCGAAGTAAAGCAGGAAGCGGCCCAGAGAAGGCGGTATGGCCTTCTTATCACCGGACTGCTTATCTTTCTATTTACCGCAGTCCTTTTATCCTTCTGGGTGGGCTACTATCCCCTGTCCCCCTCTCAGGTCGTAACGGCATTTTTATCCCGGTTCGGGTATGAGGGAGAAATCCTTCCCCAGGCCGTTACCATTTTCTGGAATATTCGTCTTCCTCGGATTCTGTCCGCAGTCTTTATCGGAGCCTCGCTGTCCACAGCGGGCGCAGCCTATCAGGGAATGTTCCGCAATCCTTTAGTCTCCCCCGACATCTTGGGAGTCTCCTCCGGAGCCAGTCTGGGAGCCGCTTTTGCAATCCTTTTCGGCGCCTCTAACTGGCTTATACAGCTTTCCGCCTTTGCAGGCGGCACCGCAGCGGTCGCTGCCTCTTATCTGATCAGCCGCAGATCCGTCCATTCCATAACCCTCAGCCTGGTTCTCACCGGCTCCATGATCATGGCGCTGTGCAATGCAGGTGTAACCATGATCAAATATGTGGCAGATCCCAATGATGTGCTTCAGCAGATCACCTTCTGGCTCATGGGGAGCCTTACAAAAACCGATACCCGCTCCTTTTTATGGAGCCTGATCCCCATGTCTGCGGGACTGGTCATCATCTTTCTTCTGCGCTGGCGCATCAATCTCCTCACTCTGGATGAAGAGGAAGCCAAAAGCCTTGGGATCAATATCCGTCTTTACCGTCTGATCCTCATTGCTGCTTCTACGCTCCTCAGCGCTGCCTCCGTTTGTCTGGGCGGCCTCATCGGCTGGGTCGGACTGATGATCCCCCATATGGCACGGGCTTTGGTCGGAGCCGACTACGGCCGTCTGATTCCTGCCAGCGCTATGCTGGGAGCCGCCTATCTGGTTCTCATGGATGATCTGGCCCGTTCCCTTCTTTCCATGGAACTGCCCCTGGGCGTTGTAACTTCTATTATGGGAGCGCCCTTTTTTGTATCTCTTATCATTCAGAAAAAGGAGTAAACGACCATGCTTTTACAACTGCAGAATGTTTCCGGCGGATATGGGAAAGGCGATATTGTAAAAAATGTAAGCTGCGAAGCAGACGAAGGAGACATTCTCTGTCTGGCCGGCCCCAATGGCTGCGGAAAAACCACTCTGTTCCGTCTGATAATGGGGTCGATCCCTCTTTCCGGAGGCCGTATCCTCATAGACGGACAGGATCATTTAAAGCTTTCCCCCAGAGAGCTTGCAAACCGTATCGCCTATATTCCACAGTACCATTCTCCCGTCTTTTCCTATACCGTGCTGGATGTGGTGCTCATGGGCCGTGCCTCCCATTTTTCTGCCTTTGACAGTCCTAAGGCTGTCGATCGTGATGCAGCCTTTGAGGCTCTTTATAAGGTCAATGCCCTGGAGCTTGCCAATAAAAAATACACCTCCCTCAGCGGAGGACAGCGCCAGCTGGCGCTGATCGCCCGCGCGATCTGCCAGTCTGCTAAAATCCTTGTGATGGACGAGCCCTCTGCCAGCTTGGATTACGCCAACCAGCAGCTCCTTATGGATGTGATCAAGGATCTTGCTTCCAGGGGCTACTGTATCATTATGTCTACACACAGTCCCGAACATCCCGCCTCTGCCGGTACCAGGGTGCTTATGATGAAGCAAGGCTCTATGGCCGCCTTCGGCTCTCCCGAAGAGGTAATTACTCCCGAAAATCTTCAGGCCGTTTATGGCATTGAAATGGATGTTGTAACTGTAAAAGACAGGTATGGACATTCCCGAACCATCTGTATGCCCGTAAAAGCACCTGTCGGAAAGGAGCGGACTTCTCTTGAATGATCTGGCCTATTTTATCTCTTTAATGGAAAAGGAGACTGAGCCTTCTCCCAATATCTGGGACCGCCGAGCCCGTTCCTGGGCTCATGAGCGAAAAAACAATCGAAAAACGGATGAGCGGCTGGAAAAAGATTTCCTTTTTCTGGAGAACCATGGGCTTCTGAAAAAAGATTTCTCAGTGGCGGATATCGGCTGCGGACCGGGCCGCTTTGCAGCTGTCTTCGCTTCCAGAGTCCGCTTTGTCACAGCCTTGGACATTTCCGGTGAAATGATCGCTCAGGGAAAAGAATATGCCAAAAGCCTGGGACTTACCAATCTCCAGTTCCATCTTTGTGATTTTGATACTCTGGATTTGAAAAAAGAAGGCTTCAAACGGGCTTTCGATCTGGTATTCGTTTCCTTAACCCCCGCAGTCCGCAGCCACAGCCAGCTTTTAAAGGCCATGGAAATGAGCCGGGGCCGTTGCTGCTGCATTTCCCATCTGTACCGCAAAAACCGGCTCATGGAACAGATTATGAACGAAGTCTTTCCCGAAAAAGCCATGAGGCATGAAAATAGCGGCCGATGGTTTTATGCCGCTTTTAATATGCTGTTTCTTATGGGATACAAACCAGAAACCAGTTATGAACCAAGACACAGTGAAAAACAGATCGTTCCGGATGAGGAATATCTGGATTTCCTTATGGAAAAAATGTTTTTGCCTGACGATCGTACTGCTGCAAACAGAAACGCTGTCATGACCTGGCTAACCGATCATACTGAAACAGATGGCACCATAACGGAAATCACCGACTCCTGCTATGGACGTCTTCTCTGGGAGGTAACAAACCAATGACACACCATGTATTTTTAACCGGTGCAAAACAGGTGGGAAAATCCACCCTTTTAAAAAAAACACTACGCTCGTTTGACGGACAGATCGGCGGCTTTTTTACTCTGCGTACCTGTGAATATTTAAAAACCGGCTTTTCTGTCCATCTTCTTCCCGCCACTGTCCCTGCAGATCCGGATGAAACCAACCTTCTCTTTATCTGTGGCACGTCTTCGCCGCTTTCATCAAATGAAACGCCCAGACGGTTTGACCGCCTGGGCTGTAACGCTCTGTCTGATTTTCTTCAAAAGGATCTGATCCTCATGGATGAACTGGGCCCCCATGAAGCAGAAGCAGTCCGGTTTCGTCAGATGATTCTTAAAGTCCTGGACGGTCCTGTTCCCGTTCTTGGTGTTCTTCAGGAGGCCCCCTCTCCCTTTTTGCAGGAAATTGCCCAAAGGCCTGATGTGACCGTCCTGCGGATCACCGAAGAAAACCGGAATGAACCGGAACTTTTAAAACAGCTCGCTTCCCTTCTGCCTACCCTATCCTGTCAGTCATCTGTTTTACCGGCTCGCTTACAATAACTCCCAATATGGTGATCACAATATCCTTTGGCACAAAAGCCACCATAGAGTAGGCAAATACAGCGCCTGTGGTCATGTCTCCTGAAAGAGCTGCCCATTGGAGACCGCCGATCAGTTCCACCGCCGCCAGACCGATAAGAGAGAGCAAAATCCTCACCGCCAGATCCGAAATCCGGTTTTTGAGTCCTGGACGGATCCCGCAAAGCACCGCCATAACCGGCCAGGCCCAGATATAACCTCCCGTAAGCCCTATAAGCGACCGGATGCCGCCGCCAAAATTAGCAAACACCGGAAGCCCCGCTGCCCCGATCAGGATATAAACCAGTACCGAACAAAGTCCCAGCTTCCATCCCAGAACCGCCCCTACAAGAGCCACTCCAAATACCTGGATCGTCACCGGAACACCTGCGGGCGTAGGGATTGACAGCTGGGAGATGACTGCCAGAACAGCTGCAAACATTCCCGCCAATACCATTTCTCTTGTCGTAAAAGCAGTGTTATGTCTTATTTTTTTCGATTTTTTTGCAGAAACTGAATCCATTTCCATCCACTCCTTTTTCCGGTTCCGTTTTAGATATTTCATCTGCCTGAAACGGAACCTGTTTTATCTTACAGGAATGGTATATCACAGGATGTCCCAATTGTCAACCAATTGTATTTTATGGTTGACATTGTTTTTAATCATTGCATGGCAGGCCGCTGTGGTAGGAATAATTTCCAAGTTCTGTCAAAAGCCGTTCAAATGCCACCGGACGAAGAACCTTTGACCCCTCTATGATCTCATTGATCATATAGAAGATCGTACTCAGTTTCCCAAGACACCGTCGCAGCAGATCCGGCACAGACGCTCTGGAGGCAATGCTCCTGTCCCAGGGATTGCACCAGATTTCATGACGCAGATTTAAACTCCAAACCGGATCCTCTACCACGTCTGTAACCATTTTGCTGGAAGCAATGGGATTTTTAAGGAACAGCGACTCAAAAAACTCAATCCGGTCCTTTTTCCGGCTGTTGGGATCGGCCAGCGTGCGGCAGCCAAAGCGCATGGCCAGAATCGACCGGTGGATCATTCCTGCTGTTACCTGATAATGATTTTTGCTGCTCAGACGGTAAAACGCATCATTGATACAATCGGAAAGGAATACGGAAATAAACTGTGTTTCCATCCCATTGAGACAGATCGTGGCTGCCTGATTAAACTGGGAGGGCTTTTTCTTTTTATATTTTTTCAGAAGAAGGGCGTCAATATCATTTTCCAGCTTGGCATGAAGGCCATGGTAGTATCCCCCCGGATTCTGTACATCATAGCCGATCCGTCCATAGACATAAGGATGGCAGATGGAATCTCCAATATAATGACAGATAAAACCGCACAGAAAAGCCATTCCCTCTTCCTTCTGCTGCTTGGATTCAATCCTGGAAAGGCGGTCAAAGGCGCAGCGGAAAAAATCATTTACACGATGCTCGTGCATATAGGAGCCTACATTTCTGTGGTCTCTGTGGCGCAGGATAGGGAGATTGTAAAAAAACATATCCGGCCCCTGAAGTCCCAGCTGATACAGCCAGCGGTACTTTGTAATGACAAACTTAAGATAGTTGGCAGGAAGGTCATTATATGCCTTCATTCCTAATATATAATGGGTTGTAAATCCCGGCATGAGACACCTCTTTTCTGCCTGTGGGGCAGTAGTTTTTGCTGTTACTCTTATTCTATCACACTCTATTTGGAAATGCGAGGCGGAAATCTGCTCCATTTTCTTCCTGTCATACTTTTCCCCCGCTCTGAATACACAGTATAAAGCCTGTTTAAAACACCCGGAGCCTGTCTTTGGGTATATCTCTTGGAGGTTTTGTTATGAAGTGGCTCAAGCTACTGCACGGGATGGTCTGGGGACCATGGACTCTTCTTATCTTTCTGGGAACAGGATTATTTCTCACGGTAAAATGCCGTTTTTTTCAGTTCCGAGGATTTTCCTTCTGGTGGGATGCCACCGCCGGAAGCATCATCCGGGGTAAAAAAAACAACGCGACAAACGAAAGGACGCCAGATGAAGGTTCCCCGGAAACCATCAGCCAGTTCCAGTCTGTATGCACGGCCCTGGCTGCTACCGTTGGAACAGGAAATATTGCCGGTGTTGCTACTGCACTTACTGCCGGAGGCCCCGGCGCCCTGTTCTGGATGTGGGTTTCTGCTTTTATCGGTATGATCACGGCCTATGGGGAAACCTGTCTGGGGATCCGCTTCCGGCTCCGCGAACCGGACGGCCGCTTCCTGTGCGGCCCCTTTCTCTATATGGAGCACGGGCTTAATGTCCCTTTTATGGCTGTTCTCTACAGCATACTCTGCATCATGTGCGCCCTTGGCATGGGGAGCATGGTCCAGGCGAACTCTGCTGTTACTGCCCTGTCCTTTACCTTTAACCTTCCTCTCTGGCTCCCGGCTGTGTGCTTCACGCTCCTTACAGGAGCCGTCATCCGGGGAGGGATCCAGAGCATCGGAAGGACAGCAGAGCGTCTCGTCCCGGCAGCCGCTGCGATCTATGTCCTCTTTTCCCTCACCGTGATCCTTTCCTCTCTTCCTGTCCTTCCCGGCGTATTAAAGGATATTTTCGACTCTGCTTTTCATATACGGGCTGCCGCAGGAGGAGCAGGAGGCTTTCTCATCAGCCGCAGCGTGCGGTACGGTATTGCCAGAGGGGTATTTTCCAACGAGGCCGGTCTTGGAACCCTGGCCGTGCTCCACGGCCCCGCCGAACACACAACGCCTGAAAAACAGGGGATGTGGGCCATGTTTGAGGTGTTTTTCGACACCGTGATCCTCTGCACGCTCACTGCCCTTGTCATCCTCTGTATGGCAGAAGCTGCGTCACCGGGGCTGGCTTCTCTTCCCTATGAAGGCTCTGCCCTGGCCGCCTGGGCCTTTAAGTGCCGTCTGGGAAATCTGGGAGAAGCCTTTATCAGCGCTTCCATGGCAGTATTTGCCTTTGCTACTGTGATCGCATGGTTTTACCTTGGAAAGCAGGCGCTCACCTATCTTACGATCCGCTGCTCCCTTCCTGCCCTCTTTTCCCGTTTTCTCTATCCTATGTGCTTTTTATCTGCAATTTTAGCCGGAGGGATCATACAGTCTGGAGCAGTCTGGCTTTTTTCCGACCTCTGGAACGGCCTGATGGCCTTTCCCAATCTGACTGCCCTTCTGTTTTTATCCAGGGAAATCTCTCTCCCCAAAACCTGGAAAAAGACGCACTCAGGATCCAGGCTTCGGTATAACAGAAAAAGCGCATCACCGGATGATGATACGCTCTTTCTGGAAAAAAGTATTATTAAAAGGGAGGAGAGCTGATAATCACTTATCAGCTCGAGTATTATGAAAAAAATCTTGTAAGCATATTGGGGATAGATGAATGTTTCTCTCTCATCTATGATTAAAGTATACCCATGAAAGATGAAGAAAAAATGTTCATTGTGTAAAACCTTTTTGAATGAATTATGAACAGAATGTGAATATCCCTATTCGCCTACTCAATTACCTGATCTCCGTCCTTTGTACAGAAATAGGTCTTTACGCCCAAACGGACCATCCAGTTACGGGTTTCCTGGGTTTTCCACGGTCCGGTTCCTGTTCCGCCGCCGTTGTCATTATCCCAAAGCCACTGAGGTGTGGGCCACAGGCATACGGATGGACGGAGCGCCTTGTAAACTTCGTAATCAACCCCGTTCTGACCGTGGTGAGCCATCTGTACCATGGTACAGTTTAATGCCCCCAGATCTACATTGGCCATCAGGTTTTCACCGCCGGATCTGGCCATATCTCCTAAAAATACGACATTCGTACCATTTAAGGATACAAGGTAGGCCACGCTGCTGTTATTGACAAAGTCATTATTTGCCGCATATGCCTGGTTTAATACCTGGATTTTGGCAGGGCCTGCCTCGATCACCTGTCCGGCCACAATATTTCCGTGAAGAACAGAGGGATCTACCTTCTGAAAGGCTCCCTTTAAGTGGGATACCATGGCAGCCACCGCCGGCTCCTTCTCGGCATACCAGCTGTCCTCTAAAAAGGAATAATAAATGCCGTCAATGGTAATCTCACTGCTATGGTTATAAAGAATATCTGCCAGCGCTCCCACATGATCGGAATCCGGATGGGTAAGCAGCCATGCTGCTACATGACCGCCTCTCTGCTTGATCTGCTCCAGTACATAGGCGCTGTTTTCCTGCCATCCTCCGTCTACCACGATCAGTCCGCCGGCTCCATTTTCGATAATTACGGCCAGCTGCTGGGCTCTTGTGTCATGGTTTGCCAGCATGGTCATGCGTCCGGCTCCAAAATAGGAGGATGCGTCTGTCACCGGCGTATTTACCGTTCCAAAAGCTGCCGTAGTTACCGGGGCGCTCTGTAATGCAGAAGCGTTTCCTTCCTGGGTCTGTGTATTGCTGATCACAATCTTGGAAGGGGAATTGAGGCTCTGGGCCGCAAAGCTGGTAAAACCTCCCTCTCCCGCCGTCATAAGCATAAGAGCAGCCATCATGCCGGCCGCGCAGCGTTTCCAATATCGGTCGATCCTTCTCATGGCGTCTGCCTCCTTATTTCTTCACAGGCTCAAGAGCTCTTACATCTCCCGCCTTTAGGGTGTCATTGATAATATACTCGGATACCTCTCCCTCTTTATCATAAGGGAATACCTGAACCAGCACATCATGCTCATCAAAAAAGCTGCCGTAGTCGGTAGTGTAGCCTTCTTCGTTTGTCTCAGGCTCCGTGTAATAGAAATTCTGGGTATGTACACAAGTGCCGATGGTAGCCAGGACATCCTGCGCATAAGCGACTGCGGCCTCCGGCGTTGTCTGGTGCGTTACAGGCAGCAGTACCGTCAGAACGCCTGTTTCTTCATTATAGCGTGCATCCAGATCCATCACATAATCAGCAAACGCACCATATGGCTCCAGATACTGATCCCGCAGCTCCTCCCGCACTTCCAGCCAGTCGATTTTAATATTTTTATCGATCTCTGTATCAGGCTGTCCGTCATCGGCTCTTGTACCTCCCTCAGGAGACACGATATTACTCTTGGTACATCCGCTTAAAAGTGAAACAGCCGCTAAAAGGACCAGAGACATTTTCTTCCAGTTAAACATTTCAAAAACCTCCTTTGTTCATAGCGTTACTATTATAACGGACAAACTGAAAATTTAACAGACCTTTTTTCTTACAAAATTGTTACACATTCGAAAAAGGATTCTGTATACACATACAGTTTTTTTGAAAAACTTCTTGATTTTTCCAAAATGCGGTGGTATTATGTTCAATATATTTTATATTACTTAATTTTTGAACAAAAAAAACGATACAAGCCTGTATCATCAAAGGAGGTTATCATTTTGAAGCACCTTACAAAAAGGCTGGACTGGCTTACCACCCTTGTTCCTTTTCTGTGCATCCTTTTTTTGTGTATCCTTTTTATTGCCTTTCCTGAAGACTCCTCTTCTGTGCTGGGATCCATCCGCTTCTTTCTCGGAGACCAGTTTGGAAGCTTTTATCTTTTAATGGGGCTGGGAGCGCTTTTCTGTTCTCTCTATGCTGCATTTTCCCGTTTTGGCTCCATCCGCCTAGGCGGCAAATCCCCCCGGTATTCCAATCTCCAGTGGGGCTCCATGATGTTTACTGCCGGCCTGGCAGCCGATATCCTGTTTTATTCCCTCTGCGAGTGGATGCTCTATGCGGGAGAACCTCATATCTCCGATATGGGTTCTGTGCAGGACTGGGCCTCTGTTTACCCGCTGTTTCACTGGGGACCGATCCCGTGGAGTTTTTATATCATTTTAGCTGTTGCCTTTGGCTTTATGCTCCATGTCCGGAAACAGAACCGTCAGAAATACTCCGAAGCCTGCCGTCCTGTTTTGGGAAAGCGAGTAGATGGAGCTTTGGGACGCATCATTGACCTCACTGCCGTATTTGCCCTGTTAGCCGGAACAGCTACCACTTTTTCTCTGGCAACGCCCCTTTTATCCATGGCTTTAAGCCGTGTAACGGGGATTCCGGAAACGCCGGCCTTTACGATTGCGATCCTGATCGCCATCTGCATTGTATATACAATGGCCGTGTACTTTGGCATGAAAGGGGTGGCCCGCCTGGCTTCTTCCTGTGTGGGACTTTTTTTCGTCCTCTTAGCCTATTTTTTCTTTGGCGGCGGGGAAATGCGCTATATCGTAGAAACAGGTCTTACCTCTTTGGGAAACCTGAGCCAGAATTTCATTCCTCTGGCAACCTGGACCGACGCCCTGCGTACCTCCTCCTTTCCACAGAACTGGACTATTTTTTACTGGGCCTACTGGATGGTGTGGTGCGTGGCGACTCCGTTTTTTATCGGCAGCATCAGCCAGGGACGTACCATACGGCAGACCGTTTTGGGTGGATATTTCTTCGGACTGTCCGGCACCTTTACTTCTTTTATCATTCTTGGAAATTACGGGCTGTCCCTTCAGATGCATGGAAGGCTGGATCTGATGGCAATTTATGTTCAATCCCAGAACCTCTATGAAGCAATTATGGCGGTTTTTGAAACCATGCCTTTCGCCAAAGCAGGCCTTCTTCTCCTGGCCCTTACCATGATCGCTTTTTACGCTACCAGCTTTGATGCCTTAACTATGGTCGCTTCCTCCTACTCCTACCATTCTCTGGATGAGAAACAGGAACCGGACCGCTTCATCAAGCTTTTCTGGGCTGTAACGCTGATGCTTCTTCCCATTGCTCTGATCTTTTCAGAAAACTCCATGAACAACCTGCAGACCGTATCCATCATTGCAGCCTTTCCCATCAGCTTTATCATTCTTCTTATTATATGGAGTTTCTTTAAAGATGCGGGATCCTATCTGAATGAAACAAAAAAATAAGCAACAAAAAAGAGCAGGAAAAACTGACATATCACCTGCTCTTTCTTTTATTTTATGTGCCGCCAGGCGCACCACCACACAAAAACAGGAGGCCTGGTCACACAGCCTCCTGTCATTCTGTCTTGTGCATGAAATGCTACACTTCCTTACTTATCCGTTAGTATTTTGCCATAAAATAGTATGTATCCTGTTTTCTGCCGCATTCTCGTCGCTTCCCTTAAAGCAGAATGTAAGAAAACCACACATATTTAATCTCTTCATTTCATCGTAATGTTTCATATTTGCTGTCGTACTTTCATTGGTTACAAAGATGTCGCAGTCAAACTGATTCGCTGTCTGAATCAGATAAGAAATCGGAATCGGATTAAATCCTCCTTTCCTTATGTCCATACGCCGTGTTACCATAGACTCACCTCAATTCACAAGAAACAAAACGTGCAGGTTACCTTCCTCCTTTAACTTAAAATATATTCCCCTTATAAAACATAATAGCATCTTTTCACAACAAAACCAATGACGTCATTTATATTTTTATGCAGTCTTAATAACTTTCATTCTTTTTTCTCTGTTTACACAAAAGAATCCCACAAGCGGGATTCTCCGCCTGCGGCGGGCCGCATCAGCGGCATAATCCCACTCCGCCGCAGTGCGGTCCCCGAAGGGATTTTTTAATTATTAACTGTATTTATGAAACGCTCACAGCTACGCCGGCTACAGCCCATCTGTAATTCTGGATTGCCTGCTGAAGTTCCAGACCTGCACAGTGGTATCCTGATTCTGCGGTCAGCCATGCAAGTTCCTGCTGAAGGTATTGGATCTGGCTTAAACTTCCGTTCTGCTTCTGGATCTGAGCCGCATCCCAGACCATTTTTCCGCTTTCATAAGCGGTTTTTGCAGCATCATAGGCAGCGCGTTTTTCCAGGATCTGATCGTACAGCGCCTGAATATCGGAACGGACTGTATTTTCTGAATATTCTACATTTCTTAAACGGTTTTCAGTCTGTGTAGTCGTCTTTGTAGTGCGAGCCTGAAAATCGGTCATACCGCCTCCGGTAGAGCTTCTTAAGCTGATCAGGTTATAGTTGTTATTTACTGCCTTTTCCTTATCTGCATTTACGTCAATGGCGTCAATGGCCGCCAGATCTGCAGAGGGGATTGCTCCAAAGGTAACGCCGGAGGCAGGGTCATATCCTGTAAAGCTGCAGAGAAGCTTATAGATCTGCTCCATTCCCGCATCCAAACTGGCCAGCTGGGACTGCGCAGAGGAAAGAGAAGCCGCTGCGGATAAAACATCGCTGTCCACCGCCATCCCCTGAGACTGCATGGTATCCTGAAGCGCTCTGGCTGTCCGGGCCAGTTCCACTCCCTTTGCAGCCATGGCACGCTGGGAGACCAGCTGCTCATACTGATTCATCATGGACTGGACATTCATGATCAGGGAATTGGCCTGGCGGTCTACCTGACGTTCCGTAGATGAGGTCTTTTTTAAGGACTGACCCATCATGGATGCCGCATTTCTCATCTGTCTGGCAGACTGGCGCAGCGCCTTGGCGGTTGCCGCAGAGATCGCCTGATCCATACCAGTCTGTTCCTCTGCCATATCCTCTGCCACATCGGCCTGGGACAGAAGGTCACTTGCCATAATACGCTCATTTACAGCAATATCAGCCTGATCCTCTACCATGCCCTTGGCCATATCATAGGCGCTTTTCATCGGTCCGTAATAATTTTTTACACGTTCCTCAATCTCACCGTAATCCAGATGTCCGTCTGAGAGAAGCTGCTGCTCCTGTTCATAGGCCACATTTGGATCTGTCTGATCTGCCAGCACAGTAAAGGGCACAGATGCTGCCAGAACCACGCTTAAGGACGCTGCTGCCGTTCGTTTTAAAAATGTGGTTTTCATTTCATCGTCTCCTTTTCATCCTGCTTAATTGGAGGTGGTAAGGCCCTTCACATTCCAGTCATAGCCTTCTAATGCCACTAACAGCTGAAGCTTTTTCGTATTTACATCGCTTTCCGCTGTCATTACAGCATTCAGCGTGGTCTGATACTCAAGATTTGTAATCTGTCCTGCTGCCAGACTGGCAGAAGCCTTGTTTAATTTGGATTGCTCAGCAGCAAGCTGAGACTGAGCGGCATTCAGGGCATCTCTTGCCGTAAGTACAGTATTATACTGCGTTTTTAAGGATCGCACAGCCGTATCCTTTGCATTCTGAATGGAAGCCTGATTGGATTCGATCAGATCCTGGCTGGAAAGATTTCCTGCCTTTTTTTCGTAATATCTTACATCATAGTTATTGGCAAGCGCTGCCTCGGCATCCCCATCCGGGTTTAAGGTATCAATACGGGACATATCCGGCTCCGGTACTGCAAGGATCTCCGGCTGGGCGTCTGCGTCCCATCCGAGCATCAGACAGAGATTTCTGTGGACATTTTCCTTATTCTTCTGGGCAGCAAGGATGGCTGTATCCTGATCCTGGACGCTTTTCTGAGCAGTAAGCACATCTATCTGGGTCGCCATGCCTGCGGCAGCCTGAGCCCTGGTAAATTCATACTGACTCTGAAGAAGAGCCTTTGTATTTTCCAGATTCTTTATATTGTCTTCTGCCTGCTGTAAGGATACCATCATCTGCTGGGCCTGATATACCAGAGCAGCCTCCTGCTGGTCATACTGGATCTTTTCCATATCTGCATCCTGGTAATTGTTGTCTGCCTGCTTGGTGAGAAGGCCTGCGGAAAACCGCATGGACGCCCAGGTAACATCATCCTCAGCCGCATCTGCCTGATCCCAGATATCATCGATATCGTTCATATACTGCTCATATACGTCATTTAAGTCCTTTCCCTTCTGATCCTTATAGGCAGAACGGTTGCTGCGGACTGTAGGGTTATACTCATGGATCAGATCCTTCAGCTCCCCATACTCCATCACGTTATCCCTGAGAGAAGCCCATTTTTCCTCCGTGTAGGCAAATTCAGGGCTCATATCCTTATTATAATTAGGGGCCGGTGCTTCCGGAGCCTGATAGGTATTGTCATCCGGACGGTTAGATGCCGCCAGGATGTTCATGGGAAATGACATAGTCAAAATAGCAGCTGTGATCGCGGCCATATGACGGCCGGCTGTCTTTCTTTTCTGATTTTTCATGATTCATTCTCCTCTAATACGATTTTATATCCGTTTCATCCTATTTTGCCACCTGCAGACTGCAGACGCCTTTTTCCAAAATCCTCATCTCTGTTTCGGTTGCCTGTAAAATAGATTCCTTTTCCTGTGGCTTCTGGCAGTAAAGGCTCATCGCCCGAATACATACCATAGCGGCTACATCCGCCCCGTAAATAAGAGCCTCCAGGCTCATAGGATAATGCTCTCGATCCATGTGTTCATAAATATCTTTGATAAAACCCTCATAAGGGTCATCCTTTAATGTAAATCCTCTGAAGCCAAAGATCTGATTTTGATTGGAAACGCTCAGATCCGACAGGAGATTTTTATGGATCTTGTAAAAGATATGGTCATTTCCCTTATCCATCCACTCCCGCACCATCTGTAAACAGACCGCAAAAGGACTCCCCATTTCTTTCAGGAGCAGCATCACCCGTTCTCTGAAATGCTCCCGCATTCCCCGGAGCATATAACGCATCAGATCATCCTTATCTTCAAAATATGTATAAAAGCTTCCCCGGGAAATATCCGCCTCCTTTATGATCTGATTGATCGAAGCCGCCGAATAGGGCACACGGGAAAATTCGTGGGCCGCCGCTTCTAAAATCAGCCGTCTTTTTTCTTCCTTTAATTTAAAAAACCGCTGGGTTGGCATAGAAATCAAGGCCTCCTTGAGTCAATGGTAAACATGACATATTGTCACTTTTCAAATTATAAACACTTACAGGTCGGAAAGTCAATGACCCAATTATAAAATTTCTCCAAACATTTTGTATACTGTATCTGAAAAAAGCACAAAATGTAAAATAAACTTGACTTTTTATGTAAAGTTTCCTATACTTATTTTGTACAGTTAGCTTTACATTTCACTCTATCCGTAAAAGTGGAACCATTAATGAAAGATACTGTCAGTAAAAAGAAGGGTGGGATCGATCACAGATGAAAAACAGGATCCAGGAACTGCGCCGGACCGGACGGATCCGTCAGGAGGATCTGGCAGAAGCAGTCGGCGTTACCCGTCAGACGATCATTTCTTTAGAAAACGGAAGATACAACGCTTCTCTGGGACTGGCGCACAAGATCGCCCGGTATTTCGGACGGACCATCGAAGAAATTTTTATTTTTGAAGAGGAGGACGACATATGAGAGAATCTATGAAAAACAACGGTCAGACCCGTTTGGTACGCAGATGCAGGCTTCGGATCTTTCTTGGAGCAGCTGCTTTGATTTTAGGTGCGGCCGCTCTCACAGCGGCTCTGGCTTCTTCGGCCGGAGCGTCTCCCATTCTCTATCTGGAACCGGAAAGCCGCAGCTTCATGACAAACTTCTATTACGGCACCGGCCTGGGGCTGATCATTGCCGGAGTTTTATTGATTTTAAGAAACCGTTCCTATCTGAAGGATCCTGAGCGCAGAAGGCAGCAGGAAATCCGGGAGTTTGACGAACGCAGCCAGGCCATCGGTACTAAAAGCTGGGCCTATGCGGGATACTCCCTGTTTATCCTTCTGTATGTGATGATCCTCCTGTCCGGCTTTGTAAGCGTCCTGATGGTAAAGCTTCTGCTCTGCATCATGGCAGCCTTTGCCGGTCTCCTTATCATCTGGAGAATGATCCTTTCACGAAGGATGTAGCTATAGACCGGGCGTCCTGCTCACTGGCCCGTACGGCAAAATACCCTGAAGGGCTGAACGGCTTTCAGGGTATTTTGTATTTATCTTTAATTGTGTTCTATATTCGCCGTCTCCCTCACAATATACACCGGACGATCCTTCAGTTCCGTAAAAAGGATGGCGATATACTCTCCGATGATGCCGATGAGCAGAAACATCATGGCGAACATAAAGCAGATCAGCACCACAATGGTAGCATATCCACTGGGAGCTCCCTGACGGGTAAAGAGCGTATAGACCAGAACTACCATCCCGGCTGCTCCCGATAAGATTCCAGCGTAAATTCCCAGTTTTAAGGGCATATTGGAAAAGCAGAGGATGGTATTAACCGAAAAGATAAACAGCTTTTTTAAGCTGTACTTGCTCTCTCCTGCCACCCTCACGCCTGCCTCATATTCCAGAGTAGTTTTCTGAAAGCCCACGTTCTGGACATAGCCCCGCAGGAAACGCACCTTTTCCCGGTAATTCCCTTTTAAAACCTCTGCCACCGAACGGCTGACCGCAAAAAAGTCAGAGGCATTAGGCTCAAAGTGAACATCCGAAATGCAGTTGATCAGCCAGTAAAATCCGGAGCTGGTGATATTTTTGATCAGGCCTGCGCTTTTGTTTCGGGTACGCACCATACTGATTACCTCGTTTCCCTCCTCAAAGGCCCTGATGATCCGTGGAAGACATTCCGGGGGATGCTGCAGATCTGCATCCATGCAGACCACTCCGTCGCCTGTGCTGTAATCCAGACCCGCGATCATGGCTGCCTCATGTCCGAAATTTCTGGAAAAGCTGATAAGCTTTACCTTCTGATCCTCTGAAGCCAGGGCTTTAAGCACCTCCAGGCTGCCATCTGAGCTTCCGTCATTTACAAAAATCAGCTCATGATCCCAGGAAAGAGTATCCAGCACTCTCTTCATCTCTGTATAACATTCCTTCAGCGCCTGTTCCTCATTGTAAACAGACACGACCACGGAAAGAATCTTTTTTTTCAGATTGCTTCTATCTTCACTCAAAGGATGGTTCTCCTTTATCATATTCAGTCAAATACCCGGATCTGCTGGCTGGAATGGGTTGGAACCCGCTTGTCCTCAGGAGGCAGCTGCATATAGTCGCCGTAAACCTCTGTAAGTACCTGATGATACCCCTTTGGGATCATCAGCTGCGTATCTTCAAAAGGCGCATCCTCCGTCTTGGTGCACCAGTCATCCTCCAGAGTTACATAGAGGTAATCCGGCTGGTAATTACTGTAATACCACCGGCTTCCTTTGCTCTTTCTGTCTTTTAAGGCAGCCCATTTCTGCATGGAAATGATCCACTTTAGGGGAATCAGCTTTCCTGCTGTGGCAAGTCCTCCTACAAAAATTTTGTGAAGCAGGCTGTATCTGCTATAATCCAGATCATGGCGGTGCCCCATAGCCAGGCCGTAGATGGCCTTGTGGATAAAGCGGGTCATCTCAGACGCCAGCTTTCCCTCGGGCAGCTTATCCAGAATAAAGAGGTCTACCCAGAGATGGTTTAACTTTCCCTCATAATAGTCCATCCGGTCGCTGTCCGGATGAACCTGGCTGTTTTTATAAATAATACGGGGAGTAAAGTCATAAAATGCCCGGCCGCCCCGGTAGCTGTCCGGCTCCAAAAGCTCCATGGTATCGGGAAGTTCCCTTTTTATAACCTTTTTTAACGCCTCGTACTGGCTCCGGATCAGAACCACATCTGCATCATCATCCCAGGGAATAAAGCCCTTGTGGCGCACTGCGCCGATCAGGGTTCCCGCATCCAGGGCATACCGGATCTTATACTTTCTGCAGATCCGGTCCAGCTCCTTTAATATCTTTAAATTGGCCTCATGAACCTTTGTCATATCGTATGTCTGTGCCATACTGTCCTCGACCTCCGTTCCTGTCAGGCAATGGCTTCACGGATGGTCTTTGCCATATAGTCGATCATCTCGTCCGTCATACCGGGATATACGCCTACCCAGAAGGTATCCTTTAAGATCCGATCCGTATGCTCCAGACTTCCCACAACGCGGAAGCCCTCCCCGTTCTTTCGCATCTCGTCAAAGCAGGGATGCTTTACCAGGTTTCCTGCAAAGAGCATACGGGTCTGTACGCCCATTTTCTCAATATGCTGAACCACCTGATTGCGGTCTGTGCCTTCCTTACAGGTGATGAGGAAGCCAAACCAGCTGGGTCTTGCGTGCTCGCAGGCCTCAGGAAGAATCAGCTTGTCCTCCGTGCCTGCCAGAGCAGCCTTTAAGCGGTCAAAATTGTGGCGGCGGCGCTCTACAAAGGACGGGAACTTGTCTAACTGGGCGCAGCCGATGGCAGCCTGCATATCGGTTGCCTTTAAATTGTAGCCTAAATGAGAATATACATATTTGTGGTCATAGCCTAAAGGCAGCTCGCCGTACTGGCGGTCAAAACGGTGTCCGCACATATTGTCGCGGCCGGAAGGACATACGCAGTCCCGTCCCCAGTCACGGAAGGAGCGCATAATGCGGTTTAAAAGGCCGTTGTCTGTATACACAGCTCCGCCTTCACCCATAGTCATGTGATGGGGCGGATAAAAACTGGAGGTTCCGATATCTCCGATGGTTCCCGTAAATCTTGTAACCTCGCTTCCATCCTCCTCCATGGTATACTGGGTTCCCAGAGCATCACAGTTATCCTCTACAAGCCACAGATCATATTTGTCGCAGAAGGCCTTTACCGCCCTCAGGTTAAATGGATTTCCCAGAGTGTGGGCGATCATCACTGCCTTTGTCTTTTCAGACCGGGCCGCTTCCAGCATGGTTACATCAATATTATACTGAGGAATGGTTACATCCACGAATACAGGAACGGCGCCGTACTGAATAGCCGGAGCCACGGTGGTAGGAAAGCCGCAGGCTACGGTGATGATCTCATCCCCACGTTTGATGCGGCGCTCTCCAAGCAGCGGAGAGGTCAGGGTCATAAAGGCAAGAAGATTGGCAGATGAGCCGGAATTTACCAGCGAGCAGTATTTTACTCCCAGATATCCTGCCAGCTTTTTCTCAAATTCATCCGTATAACGTCCGGAAGTCAGCCAGAATTCCAGAGCGCTGTCCACCAGATTTACCATCTCATCATGGTCATAAACGCGGGACGCATAGGGAATCCTGTCGCCTTCTCTGTATGGCGCCTTTTTATGAAAGGTATCGCAGTATCCGGCTACCTGCTCCAGAATCTGCGCTCTTGCCTGTTCTTCGGTCATATGTTCAAACATGATATGTTTTCCTCCTTGATTCTATTTCATAGGAACGCCGCAGGGCACTCCCCGCGGAGCGTTTTTATTCCATAGGACGCCCTTTCCTATGAAATGAAAAATTCGCGGATCTGGCGGTCCATCACCTCTGTCATATCCGCTCCCTCCAGATACTCCTTTGACCATTCCACAGTTTTCTCCACTGCTTCCTTTACGCCATATCTGGGCGTCCAGCCAAAGGTATGCTTGATCTTTGAGCAGTCCAGCTTCAGGAAATTCGCCTCATGGGGGCCGCCCATCCAGCGGTTCTCCCAGGTCTGTCCCTGTCCCCAGGCTGCGCAGAACAGATCTGCCAGCGTTCCCGTTGTCACACAGTCCTTGTCGTCCGGGCCTACATTATAATACCCCTCAAAGGTTCTGTCCTCATACTGCTTCATGGCAATGGCCAGATAAACAGCCAGAGGCTCCATCACATGCTGATACGGCCGGGTGGAATAGGGATTGCGGACAATAATGGTCTTTCCTGCCGCAGCTGCCCTCACACAGTCCGGAATGATCCTGTCTGCGGCAAAATCGCCTCCGCCGATCACATTTCCCGCCCGTGCGGTAGAAATGGCGCAGCGTCCGTCCTCAAAAAAGGATTTTTTATAGCTGTGGGTCACAAGCTCGGAGCAGGATTTGCTGTTGGAATAGGGATCATAGCCATCCAGATTGTCACACTCCCGGTAGCCATACTCCCACTCCCGGTTCTCATAAACCTTATCCGTAGTCACATTTAAAAAGGAACGCACGCTCTCCGTCCGGCGGACGCACTCTAATACATTTACCGTACCCATTACATTTGTTTCATAGGTGTAAACCGGCTCCTGATAGGATTCCCGCACAATGGGCTGGGCTGCCAGATGAAATACGATCTCCGGCCGGGTTTCCTCAAATACGCGGCTTAAATGCTCCAGGTCGCGGATATCTCCAACCACACTCTTTATGGTGTCCTCCAGACCGGCAATTTCAAAAAGGCTGGGATCCGTAGGCGGAGTCAGGGAATAGCCCGTAACCTCTGCCCCGGAAAGAGTCAGGATGCGGGTAAGCCAGGAGCCTTTAAAGCCCGTGTGTCCGGTGATCAGAACTTTTTTATTTCCATAAAATTCCTTTAATTCCTCAATTGTCATGGCTTAAGATCCTTTCTGTCATCCTTCCATATTTTCCAGGGCGCATTTCCCGACTGCCATAAGGCCTCCAGCTTTTTCATCTCTCTCTGTGTATCCATACACTGCCAGAATCCGCTGTGATAGAAGGATTTCATCTGTCCCTCTGCCGCCAGCCGCTCCATGGGTTCTCTCTCAAAAACTGTAGTATCATCCTTTAAATAGTCAAATACTTCCGGATTCAGCACCATAAAGCCGCCGTTGATCAGCGCTCCGTCATTGTCATCCTTTTCCCTGAAGGAAAGTACGCTGTCATTTTCATCAATATTTAAAACGCCCTTTGACTGGCCCAGGTTTACAGTGGTAATGGTGGCAATCTTTCCATGGGATTTGTGAAAGTCTGCCAGGGCATTTAAGTCCACATTAGAAACCCCGTCCCCGTATGTAAGCATAAAGGGCTCGTTTCCGATATAGGGCTGAATCCGCTTTACACGGCCTCCTGTCATGGTGTTAAGTCCCGTATCCACCAGAGTTACCTTCCACGGCTCGGAATAATTATTGTGAACCTCCATCCGGTTATTTGCCAGGTCAAAGGTCACATCTGAGGTGTGAAGGAAATAGTCTGCAAAAAATTCCTTTACCACATACTGCTTATAGCCCAGACAGATCACAAAATCATGGTAGCCGAATTCGGAATAATACTTCATAATGTGCCACAGGATGGGCTTTTCACCAATCTCGATCATGGGCTTTGGTTTTAAGTGGCTTTCCTCACTGATCCGGGTGCCGAAGCCCCCTGCTAATATTACAACTTTCATCGAATCTCCTCCATTAACGAAATACATTCAACTGATTCTCTTCCAATATCTCAAATGCCTTTCGCAGCTTGTCCGTTCCCTTGCGGTATTCATACAGATCCGGGGCTGCGGGATTCATCTCCATCATCTCCTCATCGGTCAGGTGCGGCATCAGGGGGGCAAGCTCCCTCATCATCTCAAACCGTTCTTCCCGGTAAGGCGCTTTTTCTATCTCACGATATGTAGTATAACCATTTCCCAGAAGGATTGCAATACAGAATACAGCCCCAAAGATGCGGCCGGCTGCAGAGAGCCTGCTTTTCATCTGTACTGCCAGGGCAAAGGTCAGGATAATTCCCAGAATCCCCACCTGAAACTGCAGGGCATACCGGGAGCTTAACGCATAGTTTTCCTTTTCAAAAATGTATCTGGATAAAAAGATCAGCACATGATTTAAGGCGCCTCCCGTAAGGAGCATCATAGGGAAAAGGGATCTCTCATAAATTTTGTGCCGCAGATTCATCCATAAAGCCCACAGATAGCCTGCCGCCACAAAAAGCCCCAAAAGATAACAGAACCCATCTGTGATTTTCCCGTCTGAAATCCACTGAATCAGCTCCTCTCCTCCGATCAGCATTCCCGCCAGAGACTTTAAAAGAAAACGCACCGGAAAGGAGGGCGCATCCATTAAAAGCTCTCCCAGGGAACGTCCCGTCGCTCCGGCGTGCTCCTCCACCGCAAAGGAATTGCTGAGGATATAAAGCAGGAGAGGAATCAAAACTGCAAAAAGAAATGCCAGATACCTGCGAAAATCCCCCTTAAATCCCAGCCCTTTTTCCCCTTCCAAAGCGGAACATTCTGACTGCTTTTGTTTTTTTCTCCACAGGTCTCTTACAATTCCCGCTGCTGAAGCCAGGATCATTACCACCGCATAGATTGCGCAGTACGGCCCTGCAGTTCCAAGGATAATAAGTACTGGCAGCAGGATCATGCGAAGGGTATCTCCTTTCTTCTCCTGTCCCGTCCACACCCGGTCAAAAACCAATTCATGGTAATAAAAACAGACAAAGGCAAAAAAGTGGGACCAGCCGCTTCCATTTGTAAGCATCTCCCATTGATTCAGGCTGAATGTCACGGCCATTATAAGGAAAAAGCATATGCTCCCCAGCTTGTGACGGATAAAATACAGGCCGAATACCCAGGCCGCAAGCGCTGTGCTTACAGCCCCCAGAACCCGGTCAAAAGTAATGGAAAAGCCAAACAGCTCCACATTGATGATCCGTCCCAGATAGTTAATAGGAATTCTTGTCAGGACATCGGGCACAAAAAAGCGATCCGGATCATAGACATCCGGCAGGTAGCTGTTTACCAGGCGGATATAATCGGAATAAACCACATCGCAGGTGGCATTTTTGATGTACCATAAAAGAAACGCCAGCCCCGCTGCGGGAATCAGAAGGCAGAGCGCCTTTCTGTATACGTCTTTTCTGTTTGTTTCTGCCTTCATGATTCGTTACCTCCAAAATTCCCGGCTATTTCCGGCTTTATTCTGCCGAAATGTGAACAATAGCTGCCAGCCGGTCTTCGCCCCTCTGCTCCATCGCATTCTGCATATAAAAATTATAGTCAAAGGTCAGGTGCACCAGCTGCCAGGAGCTGGCCGTAAGGCGCGCATCCACCACACTGGAGTGAAGGGGAAGCTTTAAGGGCTCCTCCTGATCCTTTGTAATGGTAATCATTTCTCCGCCGCTCATAATGCCGGGATACATGATTTCCAGATCAATGATCCCTTCTTCTCCCGCCATCACGGTCAGAGAGGCGTGTTCATCCATCCAGCCGTCCTCATAGTAGCCGTAATCCACCTTGAGCTTTAAATCCCTTACAAAATCTGTAATATCCTGAAAACCATTGTGCTCCGGATCCTCCCGCAGCACCAGCATACTGTCATCCACCAGTCCGATGTCGCGGATGCTTTCAATCTTCTTTACCTGCGTTCCCTCGGCCAGTCTCTTTTTGTCAAAGACCTTAAAGAAGGTTCTGGCTGTAAAATCACTCATCTCATAGGTGTCTTCCATGATATAGATGGTTTTTCCGAAAATCTCATCCCCATATTTTTCATAAGTTTCTTCTGCCAGAGAATTATAGCGCAGCTGATCTGGCCAGAGATAAAGCTTTGGATAGCAGCCTCTGTAAAAAAGCTCCACAGGGAACATGAAAAGCACATAGGCTCCAAAGAGCACGCCCCAGGGCCAGATGCGCTTCAGATAAAGCTCTTTTTTCACTCCATTTGTCAACTCGCCGTACATCCAGGCCAGAAACAGCAATGCACCCGCTAAGGATACATAGATCCAGCGCAGTTCCACACGGATCGTAACGCTGGAGGATGCCACATTAAGCGCAATAAAGCCCGTAAATAAAAGGACATTTACCCAAAGAGCCGCCCGTTTTTCTTTCCTTTTTCTTCCAAACAACATTACAAGGAAACCAAGCACAATGGCAAGAACCGCCAGATCTGCCAGGATCACCAAAAGCTTAAACCAAAAAGGGCTCTGGCCCCAGGGGCAGCCGTTTAAGTGCTCCGGTCCCGCATTGATCCCGAAAATGTAAGCTGCCTGACTGAAGGCAAAGCCAATGGCCTGAGGGATATTTAATGTTTCTGCCACCTGAGTGCCTCCCGTTCCTGCCGGAAGCACCGTACCGATGGTAAAGGCCCGGATGAGCTGAACCAGCCCGAAGCTTCCCACCGCTCCCACAATGCAGACAGACCGTCTGCACCGGACCGCGATCAAGGCCAGAATGAGAAGAGGAAAGAGAGCCATATAACGCTCATGGACAAAGCAGACACCAAAATACAGCAGACAGGCCTTTAAAAACAGGCTGTCTCTGTGATCTTCATTGATATACCGGTACAGATTCCACAAAATTGCCGCTGCCATCCACAGCGCCATGGTTTCCATCAGCCCCAGCACCTGTCCGATCTGATAATAGGCCATACGGCTGGATAAAAACATGACGCCTGTAAAAAATCCAATGGCCTTTGCTCCGGAAAGCCTGCAGGCAATTCCATACAGATAGCAGGCCAGAGCTCCGTTTAAAAGGATGTTAATGGGTACGAACCATGACACATGATTTCCCACCACAGCCATTTCCAGCCAGGCTGCCAGATAATAAAGGAAGCGGAAACGGGTACTTCCCATGGGAAATACATACTGCAGAAAGCTCTGCTCTCCGTAGCAGGACCAGAAATACAGGTCATCCATATAAAGGCCCTTGATCTCGATTCCCCGGTTGACCCACACAGCCAGCCCGAAAAGCAGTCCCATAAAGATCAGATGATCCTTCCACTCATATTTTTTCTCCATTCTGGAAAATCCGATCCTGAATTTTATTCTGTCCTTTGCTTCCAATGCTTCTGCCTCCTTTATTCAGGTGTGTTTGCCGGACGCCTACCGGAATCCGTTCTCTCTCATACAGTAGTTTTGGCGGAAGCGCTCCGCCTCCTCTATCTGAAGCTCCTCTGTTTTTTCATCTAAAGCCACACGGGCTTTCATATTTCCCCACTCAAAGGTAAGATCCCGCAGGGTTCCCTCTTCGATCATGTCTTCAACGATTTCAAAGGCCCTTGCCCGATCGGCCAGATATCCAGCCTGGACAAAGAAATAGTCAACCCCTGCATATTCCAGAAATTCTTCAAAATACGCAAGCTTCTTTACCAGATAAACATCTCCCCCGCTGCCGGTCACATCATAATAGCTCTGAACACAGCAGTTTAAATCCAGCACCTCAGGGTGGTATCCAAAAGCCAGTACCCGGTCTCTGGGTGAAAAGCTGGCTGCCAGCGCTTCATAGCCCCGGCGTATTTTCCGCTCGTTCTGTTCTGTCCTGTGGTTATAGCAGCCCGGCCCGGTCCATTTCACAGGGGTAAAGCCCGGTGTGCCGGCCCAGCTGGTGGTGCAGGATACCAGCGTATTGAATAGAAAAAATGGAACTGCCAGAAAACAGAGGCTTTTGTGAGCCCATCGATTCCCTGCCTCTTTCCGGGCTTTTATCCACGTTCCTGTCATGCGCACTGCGCTGATTCCAAGAACCGCATATACCAGCATAAAATAATTTCCGTCCACCTGGCTCAATGTATAAATGCTTAAAACAGAGCCTACCAGAAGGATTCCTGTAAGAACGCCGTCAAACCGGTCATGACTGTTCATAAAAAGCCCGGACTGCTTTCCTGAGCGAAGCCGGAAAATAAGGTTTATGCACCACAAAATGAGAAGGATGGTCACAAGCCCCGTTCCCCAGGCAATGATCACATGGTCCATATCTTCTCCCACAGGTGCAAGAAGAATCCCTTTCAGACGCTCCATGAGCCTTTCTGCCTTCTCACCTGCCGACAGAGCCCAGGGATCCCCGATGACCCGTGAAAAATTAAAGGGATATTTTACCTCAAAACCGATCTTTTCGCACATTCCGGCAAAAATAGAAGTGATCGGTACTCCCGTGATCCTCCATGTGCGGTACCACAATCCGGCTGCAGCCATAAGCGGAAGCATCCAGAGGAAAACTCCCCTTTTATTTCCAATTTTTAAATTTTTCCCAAGCAGCAGGCATAACAGTCCTGCCGCGCCCAGTGCCGTAGAAAACACCAGTGCAGTAGGCTTGAAAACAAGGGTCACAATATAAGCCGCCACTGCAAAGAGCAGCCATGGAACCGCCTGTTTCCCCTGCTCCTTCTTACCAATGGCAAGGCAGAGGAAATCATAAATGATCAGCTGGTACAAAAGGGTAATGCTGTCGCTCTTTGCAGACACTGCCATATTCATAATGCCCGGAATGGCAGCACATACAGCGGCTGTCCACAAAGCCATAGTTTTTCCGCCGTTTCTCCCGCCTATATGTCCGGCCAGAAGCACTGTTCCCACAGTTGTCCAGAAGGAAAAAGCCAGGACGAAACCATAGGTAGGCGTACCTGACAGAGGAAGGTTTAAAACCTCCAGCCCCTTGCTGTAGCTGTACACCAGATTATTCATTCCCAGGTTTTCATAAATTCCCTTCCCATTATCCAGCACAAAACCGGAACGCAGGCCGTAGTGAAGGGAATCATAATCCAGCTCTATATTCAGCCGTCCTGCCTGCAAAAGAACCATGGTAAGGATAAACGCCCATAAAAGAGCCTGTGGGAAGGTATCCGGAAGCACAGCCTGCCAGAAGGCCTCTCTGTTCGGAATTGCTTTTCTTTCCTGCTGCTTTCTGCTCTCATTTTTTCTCCTGATTTGGATTGCCGCACATACCGCCAGTGTTCCCGCAGTAAGGATCAGGGCCAGAATCCGCCAGAAGGGAACTCCTCCATGGCCTGTAAGGGAAATCACGCAGACAATGACCATCCATAAGGCGCTTCCTGTTACAAGGCCCAGAGCCAGAGTCTCTGCCCAGTGGATATTCTCCCATTCTTTCCTGGTCAGATCCTGCATCCTTTTCCGGCCTCCCATCAGCCACCCGTTCAGCCATCTTCCCAGACAGATTAAAACTGCAATCCACACTCCTGATATAACAGCAGGAACAAGCATCTGATGACACCAGGCAAACAGAAGGCTTCCCACACTGATTCCCAAAATCTGGGCTTTACGGTTCTTTACTCTGGAAAGCCACAGAAGGTTCCATAAAAATACGGCCAGCACCTGGGCCAGCATGGTCTTTGTTTCCTCTTTTTTCAGTATCTCCCCCAGAGAACCGGTTAAAAACAGCTCAAATACTCCGATTCCCAGCACAATGGCCCCGGCTGCCCAGAGCAGAACCAGGACCATTTTCATCTCTCTTCGTCTGATGCCGCACATCCTGAAACATTTCCTTTACTCGTATTCCTTATATGCAGAGGCATATCCCCGCATCAAAAACCGGACCACCGGCTCCGGCCAGAAACGGGCAAACATTTCCCGTTCCTCCTTTGCCCTCCGGTTATCCTCCATACAGGCCTTTGTCGCCGCCCCGTCGTGAACCCGATAATACATAAGAGGCTTTTCACGGCAGATAAAACGGCCCGGACGCTCTGCAAGCTGCACCAGATTATCCCAGTCTAACGCGTAGCTGTACTCAGAACGCACAAGAGGTTCTCCCAACAGGGACTTGTGGTAGGTGGTCGCAGGGCAGCAGATGGAGTTTCCAAGCATCAAAGGCAGGCGTTTTACCCAGGTAAAGCCATTAAACGCAGGACAGCGAAGAGGCAGGCGCAGGATACGTTTCACCCACAAAAGCCTGTCTCCTGTAATGGTTTTTCCGCCCTTTGTAATCACGTAATCCGTTGTGAAAACCGTCATATCCGGCCATTTTCCGACTGCCTTCAAAAGCTCTGCCGCATACTCCTTATGATACACATCATCCTGATGAGCAATCGTCACATATTCCCCATCTGCCATTTCATAGGCATAATTCCAGTCATCCCGGATGCTGCTCTCTCCCCGGCGCACATAAAGGGGCAGCTCATACTTCTCTGCCATCTGCTCTAAAAATTCACTGGGAGAAGATGTACAGAGGATAACCGGCGACGGCTGGCTCTGAGCCTTTAAAGAGCGGATACAGGTTTCCAGCCAGGGCGACTGCCCATAGGCCGGAATGGCAAACACGTGCTTATACCTCATAAAAATACTCCTCTAACATCAGGCACAGGGCATGATAAACCGGCAGATGAAATTCCTGTATCTTAAAGGTTTCCTGCTCCGGAACCACAATACAGGCATCCGTCATCGCCTTTAAACGGCCGCCATCCCTTCCTGTAAGGCCAATGACCTTTAAGCCTGCTGCTTTTGCCACAGCTGCTGCATACAGGATATTCTTTGAATTTCCGGAGGTGGTAATTCCTAAAAATACGTCTCCCTTTCTTCCGTAACCATAGACCTGCTGTGCAAAGCCCATGCTTCCGTCCACATCATTTAAAAAGGCTGTGGAAAGGGCGGGATGACCCGTAAGGGCAATGGCAGGAAGAGCCCCCTGAAGCCGCTTTGCCAGTTCCTCTCCAAGCTCCGGCTCTGCCTCCTTAAGCTTCTGTTCAAAGGCAGAAGTCACCGGACGCCGTTTTACAAACCCCTTCATCAGTTCCCCCACAATATGCTCGCTGTCCGCACAGCTTCCGCCATTTCCGGCTATGAGAAGCGTTCCATCCTGCAAAAAGGCATCCCTGAGAATTTCATATGTCTTAAAAATGTCCTCTTTTACAGGCATCAGTACCGGATAGCGCTCCATCAACTCCTTAAGAATCAAATCTACCTTACTGCCGTTCATCCTGTTACCTCTCTTTTTTCCTGAAATATATCACGCCTCTGCTTTACTGCCGCCTTAAAATCCAGTCCGCAGCCTGGGGCAGATTCTCTGCATAATAATCATATGAGGGCGCTTCATCCTTCTTCGCCTGACTGGCTTCATAAAGCTCCTTCCCATATCCCGTTCCTACCAGAATGGAGGTCACACCGTAGTTCTTCCCCGCCTGCGTGTCTAAAAGCTTATCTCCAATCATATAGGAATGGGACTTATCTGCTGTAAACTGCTCTTCTGCCTGCAAAAACATACCAATTCCCGGTTTCCGGCAGCTGCACTCCTTTTTATAGCTCCCGATTCCGTGAACCGGATGGTGGGGACAGTAATAAAAGCCGTCTATTTCGGCCCCCTCTGCCGCCAGCAGCTCATTCATATACCGATGAAGGACTTTTACATCCTCTTCCGTATAATATCCTCTGGCTACCCCGGCCTGATTGGTGACCACCACCAGCTTAAATCCGGCCTCCTTAAGCCTTCTCAAAGCTTCCGGCACCCCGGCTAGCAGATGCATATCCTCCGGACGGTGCAGATAATTTACCTCTTCATTCAGCGTGCCGTCCCGGTCCAAAAATACAATTTTTTCCATATCTCATTCCTGCTTACAGATCAAAGGTATAAATCTTATTTGGCATATGGACCTTTACCTGATCGTACTTCCAGCGCTCCTCGTCTGCCACCCAGCTCTGGGCTCCGCGCAGTTCAAAATTCCAGTCTGCCAGCTGGCCTCCTGCCTGCTCCATACGGGCCGCTACCTTGTGGCGCACATTGTATGGGCAGTACATGAGAAGATAACCGCCGCCGCCGGCTCCAAGGAGCTTTCCTCCCAGGGCTCCGGCCTTGATCGCCTCGTCATAAAGCATATCAATCTGAGGATTGGTGATCTTGCTGCTCATGCGCTTTTTGCTTTTCCATCCATAGTCAAGGAGTTTTCCGAAGCTGTGGAGGTTTCCCTTTAACAGCTCGTCCTTCATGGCATAAGCCAGGGCCTTTACCTCACACATGGCCTCAAAGGCATCCTTTTTCTCGTAATTCTGTACCTGATCCCTGATAATGTTGGCAGATACATGGATATTTCCCGTATAGCACAGTAAAAGGTTGTATTGCAGCTCATGGATAATGTCCTTTTTGATTCTCAAGGGATTTACAACTACGTTGTTTCTGCCGTGGAACTCAATAAAATTAAAGCCGCCGAAGGCCGCCGCATACTGATCCTGATAGCCGCCGTCAATCTTTAAATCCAGCCGCTCCACCTGATAGGCCAGATCCGCCATGGCATAGGCGTCCATCATGATCCCCTTCCATCTTGCCATAGCCGTAAGCATGGCTACCATCACAGTAGAGGAGGTTCCAAGGCCGGAGCCTGGAGGCGCGTCGCACTGTAAATATACCTCGCAGCCCTGGCTGATCTCCATCGCCTTAAGAGCCGCTGTTACCAGATCCAGACGGCCGTCATAGACGTAGTTTTCCTTTGTATTGTACTTTACTGTCATATCGAAATCCAGAGAATGGACAATGATCTGATCGTCCTCTCTGGGTACGATAGAGCAGTAGGCATATTTATTGATGGTGCTCCCAATAATTGCGCCGCCCTGCTCCTCGCAGAAAGGGGCTACATCCGTGCCGCCTCCGCCGAAGCTGACCCGCAGGGGCGCTCTGCCTCTGATTACCATATTTTTCTCCTTCCGTTTCTTACCTACCGGACAACGCCTGTTTCTACATCCCTCTGGAACTGGAAATAAGCCTCCGGAATACCGATATCAATGAAATAACCGTCATTTACAAAGCCGCCCAGCCGCTTTCCCTCTGACAGCCAGCAGGGAATCCTGTCATTTTCCAGAGATACCTTTCCCTCCGGAATCTCGTCTAAAAGGCTTTTTTTCATAAGGTAAATACCGCCGTTTATGGTGCCGGATTCTGCCTCCTGTGTCTTTTCATTAAAGCCTGTAAGGATGCCCTTTTCATCTAAAACAGCCTGACCATAGCGGGATACGTCCGGCACTCTGCGCAGCACCAGCGCCATGTCCAGCTGCTGCTCATCCTGCTGCCTTACCAGTCTTGTATAGTCAATCTGGTAAAAGGTATCTGCATTGAGAACGAAAAAACGATCCTCTGTAATGAATTTTCCGGCATTTTTAATGGCCCCTGCGGTGCCTAGGAGAGTTTCCTCATAGGCGTAAGCTGCATGAAAGCCAAAATCGCTGCCGTCTTTAAAATATTCTTCCACCATGGAGCCCTTATAGCCTACGGCAAAAATAATATCCCTGACGCCGTTTCGCACCAGTTCTCTGGTAACGTACTCCATAAATGGTTTTTCCTGTATGAGAGCCATTGGCTTGGGACGGTCGCTTACTACGCTGCGTAAACGGGTGCCCAGACCTCCGGCGAGAAGTATTGCCTGCATTTTGTTCTCCTTAAATGTATACTTAAATTCCTCAGTGCTGACCTCGAAAACGCTGCGCGTTTCCTCGGTCGCGGGCGTTCGCCCTATAGCCATGCAGCTTTCCCCGTCGAAAAGTAAGCGAGCTTACTTTTCAACGTGAAATTCTGCATGGCTGCACTGCTCACTGCTGTCGCGAAAGTCCTCCTCTATCACCTTCCATGCGCCTTCGAGGCTGAAGTGTCTGCGGATATAGTCCTGAGTGGCGTGACACATACTCCGGCAGCGGGCAGGATCGTTGTAGAGAGATACACATTTTTCTGCAAATGCAGCCGGATCATCCTCGATTTCCAGTATGGTTTCTACCTCCGGGATTCCTTCGGCTCCAGTGCCGGTTGTGACAATGGACGCTCCGTTGTAGATGGCTTCTACCACCTTGCCCTTTACGCCGGCCCCGTACCGCAGGGGAACGACTACGATGCGGCAGGAGGCATACAGCTCAGCCAGTTCTTCTTCACTTACAAAGCCCTTTATGATAATTCCTTTTCCAGGCTGCTCAAGGGCCTTTATCTCATCCGTAACCTTGGATCCTACCACATAGAAGTTTATCTCCGGAAGTTTTTCCCGGATCAGCGGGAAGATCTCCTGTGCGAACCACAGCACTGCATCCGCATTGGGCGGATGAGCAAATCCGCCTACAAAGAGCAGTCCTTCTCTCTTTGCGAAGTCCTCCTGGATATTGGCAAGAAATTCATCGTATACATAGGCTGTAATGGCCTTTACCGGGATTTCCGGGTCAATCTTGTGGATGGCATCTACCTCCACATAGGACGGATAATAGGAAATGGCCGCCTTCCGCATCATGGACAGCTCAATGGCTTTCCAGTAATCAGCCTCACGCTTGATTGAAATATCGCCTGTAAGAGCATACTCCCGTCCCAGACGCAGGAAATGAAGGTCATGGCCGTAATAAATCACTTTGATATTCGTATTTTCCTTAATAAAGTCCACATATTTTGTGGCAATATGGGGCCGGTTTAAATAGGCAAAATCAATTTCATCCTTATTCCGTTTCAGCCAGTCCCAGATACCGGAAGCCCAGTCATCCCCGTAGAGGATCTCAATTCCCATCTGCTGGAGAGCCGTGGAATAGGGTTCCTCATGGAGGAAGTTGTCTCCCAGGAATTTTACCACATAGCCCTTTTTCAGGAACATTTTCAGATACTGATAGGTGGTCTTGGAGCCTGCGTCCTTATCAAAGGTAGGCACATAGTGATCCACTACCAGGATCACCTTTTTACCCTGGCTTCTCTCCCTTGCCCTGAATGGATTGGGATTTCCGTCATTGACAGACTGACGCTTAAACTCATCCGCCCATTTTTCCCGAAGCTTTTTGCTGTTTTCCACCTGATACCGCTTCAGGCCCGTACCGTTTACATCCGTACCGTTGGACACCCCTTCAAAATGAATGACTTTGGATAGAGGCTGATATACCACCCGATATCCGGCTTTTCTCACCTCAAAGGCCAGATCAGAATCTTCACAGTAGGCAGGAGCAAACCGCTCGTCAAAGCCGCCGATCTGCTTCCAGAGCTGAACGGATAAAAGGATGGCGGCGCCGGAAATGTAGTCCACGTCCTTTACATAGTTGTACTCTGCCTTATCCGGGTCATCCAGCCGCCCATAGTTCCAGCCGGAGCCGTCGCTCCACAGAATGCCTCCGGCCTCCTGAAGACGTCCGTCCGGATACACCAGCTTGGAGCCTACCATACCGATAGACGGGTCAGATTCGATCAGCTTCACCAGAGAAGATAGCCACCCTTCCATCACCTTGGTATCATTATTTAAAAACATGATATATTTGCCCCTGGCTGCCTTTGCCGCCTGGTTGCAGTTTCTTAAAAAGCCCTGATTGGTCTGATTGCGGCAGATCACCAGCCCGTCCACAAAACGGCTGATTTCCGCCGTTGCATCTGTTGACACATCATCTGCAATGATGACCTCATAGGTCACGTCCTTCGTATATTCCAGAATGGACTGAAGACAGGCATAGGTGTAGTGGATCTGGTTATAACAGGGGATCACAATGGAGACTAAGGGCCCTTCCCAGCCATTTTTTCCCTCTTTTCCCTCTCCCGGATACTGCGGGAAGGAAAGGTGGCCTCCGGTGAGATAGCCCTCGCCAATCTTAAAATCACCCTCAATCAGGTTGCGGCCCTCTTTGGTGGCATACATCTTCATGTATCTTGCAGGGTGGCGCACCGTATGGAAGCAGTAGTTCAATACCTTGCGCTTTCTGGTTCCCTTTGGGAATGCCTTATTGACCTGAACACCCAGCTTTCTGCGAAGCTTGTATACAGCCGCTTCATGACCATTCAAATAGGTGGCAAGCTTACCCAGCTCGTCAATCTCATGGCGCAGATCCTTAATCATGATTTCCAGGTTCTTTACATGATTATTGGTAAGGCGCAGAATCTCCTGATCCTTTTTCACCTGAATATTGCGCTCCTCCACCTCTTCCTGAAGCTGGTTGATCCGCTCTCTGGCCTGATCCAGTTCCTTTTCCTGGGCCTTTAATTCCTCTAAGGTCACCAGACGCTGTTTATAATTACCCATATACCCCTGAGTGCCGTCTCCGTGTACCCAGGACTGGAAGGATTCCTCCATGGCAGCATACAGCCCGGACAGTTCTTCCCCGATTCCGAATTCCTTCAGGAAATCAGCTGCATTTTCATAGTCCATCAGGCCTTCATATTTATAATAGAAATAAACCAGATTCCTATAGCGGACAAAACCTGCCGGAACAGGGAAATCAAAGACCCATTCATAATCCAGGCAGTACAGCTTGCCGCCGCTTACCATCAGATTTTCAAACAGGCCGTCAATATTGCTGACTGCATAGGAAGCATCCGACAGGGCAGACAGCTGCTGTTCCAATTCTCCCGAAGCGCTGTCCTGTGAATCTTCTGCCGGATCCCTTCCAAACACCTCCAGAAATTCCGGTGTCACATAAAAGGACTCCGGGCGCAGGGCTGCCTTTGAGAAGACCTGTTCCATCGCTGCCTGAATTGCCTCAACCGGAGCCTTCTTTCCCCGGATCTGCCCGCCAAGCTCCTCTGCCAGCGTCTTTCCTGTAAGAAACTCAAACCGTACCGCCTGCTTATCCTCAGAAAAATGCGGTTCCAGCACACGAACTTCAGGATTTACCTTGGAGAGCTTCTCATGCTTTTCCTCCATAGAACCAATATGTGCTCCGGATGCCTCTGTAAGAGCAGCCTTTTCCACATATCGCTTTCCATTTTCTTCTAAAATGCGGGTGCGGATCTGAAACTGAGGTTTTCTGGTCCGGTTATATTTTGCAAAAATCGTATCAAAGGGCTCCTGCTCCTTAGAGGCCACTGCCAGATAGGCATTGGCGAAAAGTCCAAAGGCCTTTTCCTGAACCAGCTTATCGGAAATCTCATCCTCATGGATGCAGGCCCAGCGCTGGCGGTCATAGACTGCGGTCACATGGGGAATATCGCCCTTTCCGGGAAGATACCGGTCGGAATACACCGTCTGAGCCCGCTTATACTCCGGCATGGGATAATAAAATTCTACGGTTCCAAGGCCTGCCTCACGAAAAGCCGCCTCCAGTTCTCCCTTGGTAAATGCACTCTCATCCTCATCATGGACAGCACCGGATAGGAAGCAGAGTCCCAGGGCATTTTCACAGGCAAACACCAGACGGCCTCCCTGTTTTACATACTGAGAAGCCTCCTTTACAACGGCCTTTAAGTCCATGTCCGGGCGGGAAGATTCTAAAACCACAAGATCGTAAGCTGCTCTGTGGTCTTCCTTCTTCCAATCGATTTCTTTTATATAGGAAATATTGTCCGCACTGCTGTTTCTCTGCTCATTCACCACCAGATTTTCATCCCTGCGGTCCGTTACAGTCACATGGGCGCAGCGCTCTGCAAACAATCCGGTGAGAACCCCATAGCCGGAATCCAGCTGCAGTACATTTTCACATTTTTCCAGCTCCATCCAGTCGAAAAGATTTTTCCGGACATCGGAAAGAGCATACAGCACCTCCGGACAGCTGTCATTTTCAAGGATTTTCTGAATTCCCTCCGGATCGGAGCCGTATTTTTTAAAGAGATCCAGAATCTCATAGCTTATATCATTCATCTGCTTTCCTCTTTTCCGCTTTCACCTGGGATTCCATATCGTAAACGCCCACGGTATTTTTATTGGAAATAACAGTAATATTTGTCACATCATATAAACGGTGGTATACCGTATGCTCTCCGGCCTCGAAGCCGGTACAGCTCATGCTTAACAGGTACTCACCGCCCTGAAGGGTCATCTTCTGGGTAAATTCCACCACATATTCCTCGCCCTTTTTCACCGGTTGAATATCCGCTCCCTCAAACATGGTGTTGGTGCCTGTAAGCTCGGTTCCCTTTTTATCTTTAATGGTATAGGTAAAAATAGGCGACTGAATATCCGCATGGAAACGGATGCATTCACGGATAGTAAACATCTCTCCTTTTAACAGGAGATTTGTAATATTACCTCTGGCGTCTAAAAGACCCAGGTCATAGATTTCTGCTCGTCCGTCGCCATATTCCGTACGGTCTGAATTGATCGTCATCTGGTCGCGCATCAGCCCCTTGGGATGCTGATTTGTAGTTCCGGCGCTCTCATGGCTGTCAAGAAATGTTCTTTTTGCCAGCTGTGCATCAACAAGGCCGTCTACGTCCATACCGCCTGAGAAATCTGAAAGGTCATCCTCTGTGCCGGACTGCTGATCCGTTTTATGGACTCCTGCTGCCAGCTCCGCCTTCAGCTCCTCCAGCTTTCCGGCCAGAATCTTCTTATACATATCCACCACTTTGCCCGCAGGCCCTTCAGCGATAAATTCGCCCTTATGAAGCAGAACCACCCGGTCACAGTATTTGATAATGCTTCCCATATCGTGTGTAACCATCAGGATGGTCGTGCCCTTTTTGCGGATCTCCTCCATCCGGCGGTAGCATTTGGACTGGAAGAATACATCTCCTACCGACAGAGCCTCATCTACGATCAGGATTTCAGGATCTACGTTGATCGCAAGAGCAAAGGCCAGACGGACAAACATACCGCTGGAATAGGTCTTTACCGGCTGATAGACAAAATCTCCGATTTCAGCAAAATCCAGAATATCCTGAAGCTTTGCATCCATCTCCTTTTTCGTATAGCCCATCATGGTGCCGTTCATGTAGATATTTTCAATTCCCGTATAATCCATATTAAAACCGGCTCCCAGCTCCAAAAGGGCGGAAATCTTGCCGTTTACATCCACCTGCCCGGTGGTTGGCGTCAGCACTCCGGTGATAATCTTTAAAATGGTAGACTTTCCGGAACCATTTGTACCGATGATCCCTACGGTTTCCCCCTTCTTTACCTGAAAGGAAAGTCCGCTTAAAGCATAAAAGTCCCTGTGATAATTTTTATGGGAAATGCTCATCGATTCCTTTAAACGGTCAATGGGCTTGTCATACAGCCGGTAGACCTTGGTCACGTCCCGGACGCTGATGGCATTTTCCTGTTCTCTTACTTCCATATCGTTCTCCATATCTAGTTGCATAACTGCATAATTCTCCACTTTAGGGATAAGTATATCATACAATGGCAAATTTTTATACTGGTAAAAAGAATAAAAACCGCCTTAACAGTGATATGATACCCTCAAGTATGACACTAAAATATATAAAAACCTACTTGGGGGTATTTTATGTCCGGAAAAAATAAGGGAATTAGAAAGGGGGCATCGTTTTCGCTAATACATAAATTATGTGAATATCAGGCAGTCAGGAAACTGGCTGAAACAAAAGGATATCCGGTCAGACAGATGTGTCGCTGCCTTGGGATCAGCCGTTCTGCCTATTATCATTGGCTGAGGTATCCGAAGGGTGAAAGCGAGCATAAAAATAAACCGATTGTAGATTTGATCAAAGGGATTCATCACCTCCAGACAGATATGGGATACCGACAAATCCGTGATGATAATGCCCTTATAATGGATACGTTTGACGAGGCGGTGTTTTCAGAACCGGATGCGCATCCGCTTTTTCATTCGGATAGAGGATTTCAATATACAAGCCCGGCGTTTTGCAACCATCTGAAAAAGCACCCTATGAAACAGAGTATATCCAGAGTGGCATACTGTGTTGATAATGATCCAATGGAATTCCATGAACTCACATTGCAGGCAGCGTAAAAATACCGCCAGCCAGTTACTGGCTGACGGAAGAAAAATTATTATTTTTCATTGTCTTCCTGACGGGTAGCACACCACTATCGTGTACCGAAAATTTTAATGTGCAGCAGGAAAAACCTCAAGTTTCTGCATTGCATTTCGTATATCATCTGCATTCACCGGATAAGGCGTATGTGTCAGTTCCTGATTCGCCATGGTCACACTGAGAATATCATTCATGGGATCGTCCTTTTCCAGTTCCAGATCCGCCAGGCATACCGGAAGACCAATCGCCTGATGAAATTCATAAACGTTTGAAAGTTTTTCAAAATCTTTATCCAGCATCAGACTGACCAGCGTCCCGTAAGAAACAACCTCCCCATGCAGATGATTTTCCTCAATATGTTTTCTGCTGGTCAAACCATAAAATAATGCATGGGCAATTCCTCCATTGTAATGTGGGTGAACAGACACAGAAACAATTCCCGGAGAAATTACAATATTTAAAATTACATTTTCCAGTTCCTCTGTCACCTGCTTCTTTTCCAGATCATGCAGGGCCTTCTCACCATCCCGCAGCATCGGATAGAAACACATGCTTCCAGATGTAATGCCCAGTTCACTTCCATAGTCCAGCCGCTCCCCTGCTTTTGCAGACCACTGAGATTCCACAAATTTTGCCATGGCATCTCCGATTCCGGCCCGGAAATAGCAAACAGGTGCCTCCAATATCACTCTGGGATCAATAAAGCAGTGAACCGGAACCTGAGCCAACCGTGGGATATCGCAAAAAGAACCATCCTCATGATACATTATACTGATTTTGGTGATTGGAGCACAGTTAGAAGCAATTGTCGGAATTGTAAAAACAGGTTTGCCCAAATGGTCTGCTGCCAGCTTCACCGTATCCAGACACTTTCCTCCGCCTACAGCAAGCAGCATATCCGCCTCTCTTACACATGGATCTTCTGTAATCCGTTCTGCATTCCTATGGGTCGCTTCATGACCATAGAGCACAGTCCCTGTTACTGACAGTTCCGCCTTTTCCAAAGCCGGTAAAATGTACTGACTGGAGGCCTTCCACGCCCGCTCTCCATGGATCACCGCTACACGATTCCCAAATTTCCCCATTTCATTTTTAAATCCATCAAAAGCAGTTTCTCCGATCGTAAACTGCGGTAAATAAATGGATGCTGCAACTGACATGTATCATTTCTCCCCTCATGTTTGTATAATTATTTTACCAGATATCCACCGTCTACCGGAATGATCGCACCGTTCAGATAATCAGACGCTGAAGATGCCAGGAAAACGCATGGTCCCTTCATATCTTCCGGAGTTCCCCAGACATGAGCGGGAATCCTGTCTGTAATTTCTTTATATCTTGGATTTGTCTTATCAGTCAATGCGGTATTCATTTCTGTATCCATATATCCTGGCGCTAAAGCATTGACCTGAATCCCTTTTCCAGCCCATTCATTACACAATGCCTTTGTCAATTGCGCCACTCCGCCCTTTGACGCCGCATATGCCGGAACAGTATAACCGCCAAAAAAAGACAGCATCGACGCAATATTTATAATTTTTCCGCCACTTTTCTGTTCCATAAACTGGCGCCCTGCCATCTGACAAAGCCGGAATACTGCATTCAGATTGATATTTATTACAAATTCCCAGTCCTCATACGGAAATTGCTCTGAAGGATGGCGCTTCTGAACACCTGCGCCATTCACAAGGATATCCAGATGACCGCCTAATTTTTCTACGGCTGACTGAAAACCACACTCTAAACTCTCTGCATCTCCGAGATCTGCACGAACTCCCCAACAGGAAAATCCCTGATACTTCAGTTCCTGTACCGTCTGCTCTGTGCGCGGATTGATATCAATAATGCACACCTCTGCACCTGCCTGCATCAATCCTTCTGCCATCCCGCGTGACAGTCCCTGTGCTCCCCCTGTTACGATTGCTTTCTTTCCTGTCAGATCCGTAAAATTTTTTATCATGATAATCTCCCCTTAAATATCTGCCGTGAAAACACAAATTTGCATTTTTCATAAAACAGACGGGAGCCTATGCGCCCGGCTTTTCTGGTGCAATAGATCCCCCGTCATGATGTGTATCTGCTGCTGAGAAAACATCTGTGAAAACAATCGCGCCTTACAGAATGCTTTTTATTTCATTGCTGCAATCCTGTCCACAAACGCCTTCAGTTCATCATCCTTGCAGCCTGCATAGAAACAATCCAGAAAACGCGGGATCATACATTCTTTTACAAGCTGTACATCCACAGCATTTAATGCGTCCAGAAGCGGTCTTGCAACCTGTTTTTTCATATCAAACAGCAGAGTTGCATTTCTGTTCTGTGCCTCTTTCCTGCCATCTGGATATCCCATTCCCTTGGGAGATCCAAATGCTCTGGCAAAAATATTGTTTAAATTCAGTTCTGCTCCCCACCCAAATCCCTTCGCATAGGGAATTGATAATGCATTACCGTTATTGATCTGTAAAAAGAGATATGCATCTGTCGGTTCAATACAGTATCCGCATACAACGCCTGGATACATATTCAAAGACATCAGGGCTCCCTGTCCGGTACCGCAGCCGGTGATGACAAAATCAACTGCTCCGGAATTCAAAAGCAGAGCTGCCTGGATTCCTAAATGCAGATAAGTCAAACGGGGATTTTCTTCTGTGTATGCTTCCGGTACGTCTTCGGTACTTAACGGAACTTCCATAGCCGCATTATAAACTTCATGCCCCATTGGCTCTACTACTTTTTTCAGTTCATTTACAATAATATTGTTCTTTGGCGCCTGACTGAATTCGTTTAAAACTGCAATTTTCATATCGTTTTCCTCACTTTTATTATTTTCATAAAATTACTGTTGTTTTCTCACTGCGTCTGCATCCTGCTTCATCCGCTCAAAGTCCTCTTTTGAAAGGGCAATATCAAGCGAGCTGGCAATATCCTCAATCTGAGAAACCTTTCTTGCGCCGCAAAGCACATTGATATTTGACGAAAGCATGGAATTCCATTTTATACAGAGGTTCGCCAATGTACACTGATATTTTTCCGTCAGGTCCTTCCATCCGGCCAGCATCCCATTCACTCTGCGTATATTTTCTGGACGCCACCATGTTTTCCCATCCCGCACTTCTCCCGGTTTCGGAACATAATTATCAGATGCTTTTCCTGCCAAAAGCCCCTGTTCAATAGGGGAGTATGTCTGAAGCATGATGCCGTGCTCTTCACAGAAAGGAAGCAATTCTTCGCTCTTGCGGTCTAAAATGCTCAGCTTTTCCTGAATCACATCCAATTGTCCCGCGCGAATATAATCCTCTAAAATCTGCAAATCAGTATTAGATGCGCCAATCGCACGGATCTTTCCCTCCTGTTTCATTTTCAGGAGTTCTTCCATCGTCTCTTCTATCGGAACCAGTCCGTAGGTTTTGCACTGCCAGTGTGTATAATAGACATCCACGTATTCCGTTCCCATGGTCTTTAAGCTGAGTTCCAGATCACGCCTGATGGCCTTTGGCGCAAGGTCTCGCCGTACGGCGTGTCCTTCTTTCATAAAATGAAGCTCTCCGCCGTCGTCATACCACTGAATCCCGCACTTTGTAGAAAGAATCATTTTCCTGCGCGGTAATAATTTCAGTGCTTTTCCGACTACCTCCTCACTGTGTCCAAACCCATATACCCTGGCGGTATCAATCCAGTTTACACCCAGCTGTACTGCCCGGCATATGGTATCAATGGATATCTGGTCATCATTGTTTCCCCACCATTCTCCTCCTCCAATGGCCCAGCACCCCAAAGACAACGCACTGGCTTCCAGTCCGGATTTTCCTATCATTTTCTTTTCCATATTTGTCACTCTACTCTCGCAACCATATCGCCATATTGTTCCTTTTCCCTGCGGATGAACTCCTGAAGAGCCGAAAGCACAGGCATGTCTGCACTGCAGCCATGAGATGCAACCAGCATGGAGGCAGACGCAGAACCAAGTTCCAGACAGTCCATAATTTCATATCCCTGAAACAGGCCATAGAGGAAACTGGACGCATATCCATCACCTCCGCCGAACCCCTTCAGCGCCTCTACCGGAAACGGACGGATCGAATAGGATTTTCCATCCCCGGTATAAGCTGTTGAGCCTGATTTTCCATGTTTGATTACTACCACTGATGCACATTGAGAACTCCAGTATCTGGCAGTTGACTCATCCGTTCCATCCAGACCAAGAAAGCGTTCCGTTAAGTCATATTCTTCTCTGGAGCCCAGAATCACATCGCTTTCTCTGGCTACACATGAATAATACAACGCAATCTCGTCCATGTTCTTCCAGTTGTATGCGCGGTAATCAATATCAAAAATGATCCGAACCCCATTTTTTCTGGCCAGATATACTGCTTTTAATGCAGCCTCTCTGGACGGGCAGGCCGCCAGAGCAGTGCCTGATATCAGAACCGCTTTTGCCTGCCTGATATATTCCTCATCAATATCTTCCGGGCTAAGCGACAGATCTGCAATACCATTCCGATACATCAAAATACTGCTTTCCTCATGGCTCAGGATTTCTGTAAAGGTAAGCCCAAGGCTCTCTCCGTTCTCACATGTTTTCACATGAGATACGTCAATTCCCTCCCGCTTAAAATAATCTGTTACAAATTCTCCAAACCTGTCATCTGACACCCTGGCAAAAAAACCGCATTTTTTGCCAAGCCTGGACAATCCCACCGCAATGTTCGCCGGCGAACCGCCCACATACTTTTTAAAAGTCTCACTCTCTGCCAGAGTTTTATAATAATCTAAAGGATTAAAGTCAATGGCAATACGCCCCAGCAGAATCAGATCTAATGGCTTTGATTCATCAAATGTTATATACTGCATAGTTTCCTCCTTATTGCCAGAGCTTTCGGTAAAGCCTCTCCAGGGCATCTGCATCCAAATTCCTTCGGGTATTGGAAGGGCTTCCTGAGGCCATTGCATCGGAAGCCATTTTGGGAACTGACTCCATAAAACAATCCCGATCGATCCCATATTCTTCCAAAGTCGGAATCTCTATATCATGCAGAAGCATTTCTACCTGAGAAAGCAGTTTCTCACAGGCTGTATCCCTTGTTTCCTCCGCTCCGGCAAAGCCGCAGGCTACTGCAATTGCTCCAAAGCGTTCCCTTGCTCCCTCTGCCGCATACTGAAGACATATATTCAGAAGCATTGCATTAGAAATTCCATGGGGAACATGAAACAGCGCCCCAATCGGTCTGCTCATGCCATGAACCAAAGTCACCGAGGAATTGTTAAATGCAATCCCTGCTTCCAATGCAGCCAGTGACATCTGGATCCGTGCATCCTCATGATCTCCCTGCTCCCATGCAGTTCTCAGGTTATCAAAAATCCTTCGGCATGCAGAAAGTGCAAATGTATCCGACAAAGGCTGCGCCTTTTTGGAAGTATAGGCCTCGATCGCATGAGTCAATGCATCTATGCCGGTTGCTGCGGTAATTTTGGGCGGCACCGTCATGGTAAACTGCGGATCGATAACTGCCAGATCCGGAATCAGAGACGGCCCTTTCAAAAGCATCTTTACCTGCGTTGCGCGGTCTGTAATGATCGTAAACTGGGTTGCTTCTGATCCTGTTCCCGCAGTTGTCGGCACTGCTGCCATAAAGGGAAGCGGCTGATCTATATTCATACCCATATAATCAATTGGATTCCCGCCGCACACAGCCAGCATCGCAATTGCTTTCATGGCGTCTACAGGGCTTCCGCCTCCCAGTCCTATCAGAAAATCACAGTTTTCTTTTTGGTAGCAGAGCAGCCCCTCCTTTATCATCCCATCATCCGGCTCTCCATAAATCCCCGAAAACACAGCATATGCAATCTTTTTTTGATCCAGTATATCCGTGACTTTTTCTAAATTCCCAAGTTTTTCCATTGTTGGATCTGTTACGATCAGCGCCTTTTTTCCAACAGCAGGAAGCAGTTCTCCCGCTGCTTTCAGAGCCCCTCTTCCACTGATAATTTTCCCCGGCATCATAAATGAAGCTGCCATAGTATGTTCTCCTTATCTGCTGAAACGTTCCAGCTCTATGAAAATGCCTCAACCAACTCTTCATAGGTAGAAGCATTCTGCAGTTTTTTCATTATTTCATCATTTCCCAGCTTTCCGGCCAGCTCTGCGATCAGTTTCAAATGATCCTTAGCCCCTTTGCTGTCTGATGGAACCGCAAATAAAAAAAACAGTTGGGAAGGTTCTCCGTCATAGGACTCCCATTCAATCCTCTCTCTGGTTCTCCCCACAGCAATCCCCACCTGATCTACATAATCAGATTTTCCGTGAGGAATCGCCACATGTCCTCCAATTCCTGTAATCCCTTCACTTTCACGCAGATATACATCCCTGATATATCCTTCCAGATCCTCTACATATCCCGCGGCCTTTAACAGCCCTGCAAGATGACGGATAACACCATCCTTATCTATCGCATCCATGTCTAAGTCAATCACACGTTTATCCAGGATTTCTTTTACTGCCATACTGCTTCTCCTCACTTTATAAAATACTGATATAACTCAAATGCAGAGTTCTTGGTCTTCATCGCCGCCAGCGTTTCATCGTCATCTGTCAAACGAAGGAAATCCTTATAAAACTGTTTCGTCCGCTTTACCTCAAAATTTGACGTCATTTTTACTGCCAGTAAAAACACTACATCGACCATATCCTCATACCATGGAATCGGCGTATCCAATATAGCTACCGCGATCCGTGGCTCATTAATCTCTGCCATATTTCCATGGGGAATTGCAACACCCCGTCCGATACAGGTTGTTGTAGCCCGTTCCCGGTCAAACACACTGGAAAGGTAATTAGGCGTAACATCCCCTTTTTCTTCCATCTTTTTTACCATCATAGTAATGAGCTCATCTTTATCTGTTATCTTCGGATGAATAAAAAATAAATCCACTTCAAACAACTGATGGCATAAACTGCTGAAATGAAATTCCGGTTTTTCTCTATAACTGAAGATATGCTTCGCCTTTTGACGAACCAGCTTAACAGCCTGCTCATTCAAACGGCCTCCAACACAAACAACCCGCTCGTCATCCACTTCCATATCAGACATATTGATAATAATATCTCTATCCCTGTACATAGCTAAAGAAAAATCATGAGAACCCGCTACCTGAATATCTGAGATTTCTGGAATATTGTATTTTACCATCTCCACAGCCAGCTGACTGGACGCCAATCCCTTATCGCTCAATAAAAGGGCTGTAAGCGGGAATCCTTTCTTCTGCCTTATAATCGCTGCCTGAATATAAAGTGCAATCCCCGCCAGTTCATCTTCCGTCACCTGAATATCATAATATTCTTCAAACAGATTGCTGGTCGACCAGGTAGCAAGAAATGTCTGCTTATACTCCTCTTTCACATATTTGCTTATATTGTTTCCTGCTGCTGTAGAATACTTCATTCTAAAAATCGCTGATCTCATATGCAAAAGAAGACTTTCCTGCAAAATTTCATCATCCGACAGATCGACTGCTAAAACAGTACCGATCATATCGATAACCATTTTCACAAATTTCTCTAAATCCCTGTCATACTTTTTTGTATACTCACGATTCTGAAGCCCTGTAAAGCTCTTTATTTTTTTTGCAGTCAGAAGGAGAATTGCCAAAATCATTACATCTTCTTCCGAAATGCCGATCTGGTATACTTTTTCAATTCTCTGGTAGATCGACTCTGCAAACGAATATTCATTATGATTCTGAATATCCTCCATATCAGCCGGAGACAACCCCATATTTACCGAACCGTTCCTGGCCAGTGAAAGACAGGTCATGAGCCAGACCATTTTAAATGAATTGTCCGCCAGTTCGATTCGCCATGCGTTTTCCGCCTCCACAATGATCCGCCAGATGCGCGATGTATCAATCCGCGGCGCAAATGTTTCAAGCAGCGCATCCCATGCTCCAGGCATCATATCCATCATATAATCCCGTATCGCAATCCGAAAGCTGTATTCACTTCCCTCAAGGCAAAAGCCTTTTCTGCGCATGGAAACAATCTTAAGACCGCGTTCCTCAAACCAGCAGGAAACCTCTCTTAAAAGCTTTCCTACAGTAGGCGAGCTTAAATACAAACTGTCTGCTATGTACTGAAGTGTCGTTATCTCTCCGGGCTTCAGTTTTAAAAGAGTCCCTATCAGCTGTTTTTTACTGTCATTCATGGAAAACTCGCAAGGCAGGCTGCCATTTCCGTCCAGATATTTCTCCAGATTTTGTCTTTCCTCTTCACTGCACTCCAGCCAGATCCCTGCTCCCTGCCTTTTTTGAATTTTCCCAAAACCATTCTGTTCCATCCAGCCATTGATCTCATTCAGTCTGGTCCGAACTGTTTTTTCAGATAATCCCACCTTACTGGCAATTTCTAACGTGGTATAGATTTTCTCATTCAAAAGACAGTTAAGTATCCGATTATTGTAAAGTAAATTTTTATCCTGCTTCATCTATCCACCATAACCCATCTTCGCCTGTAAGACTGTAAGCCCGAAATCCCGGGCTTACCCATTTATTCGCGGCTTTTTGACACAGCCTCTCCGTATATATAACGTCCGCTGGAACCAATTACCTTCATATATGCCTTTACAAACTGCTTTACACTTTCCTCTGCCGCCATACATAAGTGCAAATAATCAAGTTTTGGATCCTCCTGCAAAGCATTCACCATCCCCTGCTTTGCTGCCTCAAATGCATCTGTTGCAACATTGATCTTGTTAATGCCTCCTGCAACTGCCTTCTTTAAATTTTCTTCTCCAGAACCGGAGCCGCCATGCAATACCAGAGGCATCTTTAATGTCTCCTTCAGAAGATGCAGACGTTCAAAATCCAATTTGGGAATTTTTCCCTTTGGATATGCACCATGTGCCGTTCCAATCGCCACGGCCAGAGCATCCACACCGGTTCTTGTCACAAAATCCAGTGCCTGATCTGGGTTAGTATACAGATCTACATCCGTATCATCAGAGGCAGCTGCCTGACCCACATGTCCCAGTTCCCCCTCTACAGAGCAGCCTGCTCCGTGAGCCAGAGCGCTGATGATCGCACTTCTTTTGACGTTCTCCTCATAAGGCAGAGAGGAACCGTCGAACATTACATTCGTAAAGCCTGCATTGATACAGTCTGTGATCACATAAAAATCTGAACCATGATCCAGATTCAGCGCCACCGGTACATGAACTCTAGCAGCCAGTTCTCTGACAATCGGAATCATTTCCTCCATATGAGCGTGATTTTTCATCTGACCAGGGCCAAACTGGATGATAATCGGAGAATGCTCCTCTTCCGCCGCCATAATGCCGCCTCTTGCCATTTCAATGTTGATGCTGTTCATGGCCATAACGCCGTAATAATTCTTATTTGCATCATCAAGAATTGTTTTCATAGATACCAGCATAATCTTATCCTCATTCTTTCTTATATAATGTTAATGTCCAGATCAATATCCACATTTTCTTCCTCAACAGTCTCAGGAGTCTTATCCTTTTTCAGGAACGCATAAGCAATGCCTGTTGCCATAGAACCTGCAAACAGAGCTGCCATAAACATTCCGGGATTTGTCATCATCGGTACTACAAAAATCCCGCCATGACCTGCTACTGATTCACATCCAGCTCCTACTGCAATCGCACCTGCTACTGCAGAGCCTAACATACTGCACGGAATAAATCTTGCGGGGTCTGCCGCTGCAAAAGGAAGTACACCCTCTGTGATAAAGCACAGTCCCATCGGAAGAGCCGTTTTGGCAGTTTCAAGTTCTGTCTTCGTAAATTTATTCTTTTTGATCAAAGTTGCAATAAAAAGTCCGATAGGCGGAGTCATGCCGCCAATGATCTTTGCACACATCGGTCCGTTTATTCCATCTGCACCCAATGCATTTGCCGCCATAGATGCCGTCTTATTAACAGGACCGCCCATATCAAATCCCATACACGCGCCGATTACCCCTCCAATAACAGATTTTGCTCCGCCGTTTAAGGAGATGATCCACTTCTGGAACACATCCATGATCCAGGCCAAAGGAATAGAAAATACGCACAGGAATATCATGCCGCATACAAGCGTTGACAACACCGGAATGAACATAACAGGCATGAGACCCTCGCACCACTTCGGCAGCTTCCAGGTCTTCATCCAGTTAACAAACCAGCCGATGATAAATGCCATCAGCAGTCCGCCCAAAAATCCGGCTTTCGACTGCGCTGAACAATAGCCAATCACAAGACCTGGTACAATGCCTGGACGTCCTGCAATTGAATATGACACACCGGCTGTCATAACAGCCACTGCAAAATCCATTGCATAAGAACTCAGCTTATTTACACCCCACCAGAATCCAACCCATGTGAACGGATTTAAATTAGAAAATGGAGTAGCTCCTGCTTCTACCGCACTGCCAATGTTCCAGCCTCCAAACGCTTTTGCAAGTGCACCTAAGATACCTCCTGCTACAACGATCGGGATCATGTAGGAAATACCGGTCATAACATGTTTCATCGCATTTCTTTGTTTTGCCATTATCGTTTTCCCCCTATTGTATGCAATTCTATTTTCCCAACTTTTCGTGAATTTTGCTTATAACTCCCTTAGGCGATTTCATAACTGTGCTGATCGGGATTTCCACAACAGCCTTTCCCTTAAATCGCTCCTTATTCACCCGGATATCTGCAGATATAAGAATCACATCTGCATCCCTGATTTCATCTGGAGTCAGTTCATTCTCTACCCCAATAGATCCCTGTGTTTCTACTTTTATACTGTCTCCCAGCTCCTTTGCTGCATTTTCCAGCTTTTCTTTTGCAATGTAGGTGTGGGCAATCCCCGCAGTACATGCTGTGATAGCTAAAATTTTCATATAAAAGCCTCCTCTCTTTTGATGTATTTACAATAACATCTATTTCCTCCAAATAGTAAACATATTGCGGCAAATAGTTACGGTAATTTTTGCCAAATCATCAAAACACCAGCTGAATTCATTCATTTATTTGTGTATCTTTATCAAAAAAACTGATGCCGGAGATTAACTTCAGCACCAGCTTTGTCAATAGCCTGATGTATTATCTTTTCCTTCTTCCTCCCCCACCGCCAGCCCAATCAAAGCCCGGGCCTCCTTTGTCAGGAATTTATTCTTATGGTAAATAATGGAAAACTTCCGTGACAGTGCAAGCCCTCTTATAAAAAACTCCTGAATCTGCCCGCTCTCAAGGCTGTCCCGAACCAGATAATATGGAAGAAGCGACAGGCCCAGGCCGGCTTTTACCCCTTCCAGCACCGCCTCATTGCTGACACTCTCCCATAAGGGCTTTACGGAAATTTCTCCTGCAGCCAGAATCCCGTCTAACACCTCTCTGCCCGCACTGCCCTGCTCCCGTAAGATCAGCTCCTGACCGGCCAGTTCCTCTGCCGATTCTAATGTGCGCCCTGCAAATGGATGGGACGGAGAACAGATAAATACCAGGCGGTCCCCGGGAAAGGTCTGGCAATGGATATAGGGACTGTGAACCATCCCCTCTATGATGCCGATATCGATTGTGTTTTCAAGCAGCTTCTGCTCAATGGTTCCTGAGTTTCCCACTGCGGCCTGTACGGTTAGTGTGGGAAAATGCTCCTTTAACGCTCTGATATATCCGGGAAGCAGGCAGGAACCAATGGTAATGCTGGTTCCGATCCGCAATTCTTTTGCTGCCTGTCCGCCCCGCACCCCCTGCTCCATCTCGTCAAAAAGCGCGATAATATGTCTGGCATATTCCAGGGCCTGCCGCCCGCTGTCTGTGAGATACAAACGGCGTGAAATACGGTCAAAGAGCCGAACTTTGTAATGCTCCTCCATCTCTGAAACAGCCAGACTGATAGCGGGCTGGGCAATATAGAGTATCTGGGCTGCCGCAGTCATGCTTCCCGTCTCGCAGACCGTGACAAAAATCCTTAAATGACGCAGCGTCATGATCCTTCTCCTTTCTTTCACTGATTCGTATATTCATAATATTTTCATTATATATATTATAATATTATAGTATTTTACATATGTATCTGCAAGGCGTATAGTAGGAATGCCGGATGGATTTTCCGGCAAAATAACCGGGAATACTTCCCGTTTTAAAAGGAGTTCACCCATGGAAGCTGTATCCCATCATGAAAAGCGGTCTGTCATCTTAAAAAAGCTTTTTATTTCTACCTTTTATCTCAGCGCCTTTACCTTTGGCGGCGGCTATGTAATTGTAACACTGATGAAAAAAACCTTTGTGGACCAGTACCACTGGATCGATGAGGAAGAGATGCTGGATCTGGTAGCCATTGCCCAGTCCTGCCCCGGCGCCATCGCAGTCAACGGGGCTATCGTGGTAGGCTACAAGCTGGCAGGCCTTCCCGGAGTCATGACCTCCGTTCTTGCAACGGTCATCCCTCCCTTTTCCATCCTTTCTCTGATTTCACTCTGCTATGCCGCCTTCCGCTCCAATCAGTATGTGGGCTGGATGTTAAACGGAATGCAGGCCGGAGTAGGAGCCGTAATCATGGAGGTAGTCTGGGAAATGTCCTCTGGCATTATAAAAGAAAAGCAGACAGTTCCCCTTCTTGTCATGGCCGCGGCCTTTATTGCCAACTACTTCTTCGGCGTCAGCGCCATTATCATTATCCTGCTGTGCATCGGCCTTGGTATCGTCACAACCTTAAGCCGTGAAAAACAGAAGAAAGGCGGTTCCTTATGATCTATTTACAGCTCTTTTTAAGCTTTCTGCAGATTGGCGCCTTCAGCTTCGGCGGCGGCTATGCGGCAATGCCTCTGATCCAGAATCAGGTAGTACAGCTTCATCCCTGGCTTTCCCAGTCCGAATTTACGGATCTGATCACCATTTCCCAGATGACCCCCGGCCCGATCGCAGTCAATTCCGCAACCTTTGTAGGCACCCGCATTGCCGGAGTTCCCGGAGCGCTGGCAGCTACCATCGGCTGTGTGCTCCCTTCCTGCATTCTTGTAACGATTCTGGCAAAAATTTACTTAAAATACCGAAGTTTAAGCCTTCTTCAAGGCATTTTAAAATCCCTCCGTCCTGCCGTAATCGCCATGATCGCAGCTGCCGGAGTCAGCATTCTGGTTACCGCATTCTGGGGAAATGACATTTCCTCCCTCCATCTGGATGCCATTCTCTCCAGTACAAATATAAGAGCTGTGGGAATCTTTCTGCTTTCCCTGATTCTTCTTGCAAGATTCAAAATGGATCCCATCCATGTGATGCTTCTTTCCGGAGGGGCGGAAGTTGTCATGCAGCTCATTATGAAGCTTCTGTAAATATTTTTTCTGTTTCGTGACTTTTATCACATAAAAAGAGGGGCGGCTGTGGTATCCTATATACAACAGAAAACGAATTCACATTTACAGGAGGTAATATATATGGCACTTTCACATCTCACATCCGCTGATTTCGACCAGGCAGTAAATGCCGGTGACGACGTAGTAGTCGTTGATTTCTTTGCAACCTGGTGCGGTCCCTGCAAAATGCTGGCTCCCGCAGTAGAACGCATGGCAGAGGTTCATCCGGAGGTACATTTCTACAAGGTAGACATTGATGAAGAAATGGATCTGGCATCCCGTTTCGGAGTCATGAGCGTTCCCACCCTTCTCTACTTCAAGAGAGGAGAGATCGTAAATAAAACCGTAGGACTCATTTCTCCTGCTGATCTGGAAAATGCCATTGCCAAATCCAAATAAACCATAAACACATAAGAGGATTGAACCCTTCGCTGCGATATCTGTCAAACGAAGCATTCAATCCTCTTTTATTGTCCTGCAGCCGGAAATCAGGGTACCTACACGTATCCTCCAAATTCTTTCAGCCACTTTCTTCTCTTCTCATAATCGGGAAGCACATTCTTTACTTCTGCCCAAAACTTCCGGGAATGGTTCATCTCCTTTCGGTGAGCCAGCTCATGGACCACCACATAATCCAGAACCTCCGGCGGCATCAGCACCAGCTTCCAGTGGAAATTTAAATTCCCCTCACTGCTGCAGCTTCCCCAGCGTGTTTTGGCGCTGCGGATGGAAATCCGCCCATAGGTTACTCCCATCAAAGCCGCAAAATACGCAGTCCTCTGCCCAATCCGCTCCCGTGCCTTCCTGCGGTAAGCCGCCTCAAGCTTTGGATCTTCCTCATAGTCATGTGGAAATACCTGAGCCAGATTTCGTCTCTTTGTTTCCGAATCGAACCATTTCTTCAGAATCCATTCCTGCCGGGTTCGTACAAACTCCATCAGCACTCCTTCCGAAATGCCCTCCGGCGCACGGATGATCACCTGACCATCCGTCTTTATCTCCAGTGCCAGACTGCGGCGTCGGGAATAGACCACCTGTGCCTCGATCGTTCCTTTCCGCTCTCCCTGTCTCCAGCCAATCCCTATCTTTCCTATCATATCCGCTTACAGAACATCGGAAAAATGAGGCCTGAGCTTTTTAAACATCTTAAGTCCGCAAAGAAGTACGATCAGGGTGAAGGCCCAGTAATACAGCGTCAGCTTCGGCCGCTCCCAGAACCAGTTGCCTGTAATCATGCTGTCCTTGTATCCGGTGACGATATAGTAAAAAGGATTCAGTTTAAAAATCGGTTCCATCCAGGGCATACGGTCTGTGAACATAGATTCATGATACATAATGGGGCTGAGCCAGATGCCAAACTGCAGGCAGATTCCCACGATCTGAGCCATATCCTTAAAAAATACATTGACAGAAGCTGTAAAATATCCCAGTCCCAGCACCAGCACAGAGGCTGCAAAGGTATAATAGAGAACCTGGATCCAGGTAACGCGCACCGGCATCCCGGCGATCAGGTACATTCCCGCCATGATCAGCACGAAAAAGGCATGGACCAGCAGACAGGAAATCAGCTTGATGATCGGCAGGATCTCTACTTTGAAAACCACCTTTTTGACCAGATAGCTGTATTCCTGAAGACAGCCCGTTCCTGTGTTTAACGCCTCGCTGAAAAAGAACCAGGGTACAATGCCCGGAACCAGCCATGCCACATAGCTGACTCCAGGAACAGGCGGCGGAGACTTAAAACCGATTCCGAAAATCACCGCATAAATGACTACGGTCACAATGGGCTGAATAAACATCCATACAATACCGAAGTAAGAACCCACGAACCGTTTTCTGAAATCAGCCTTTCCAAGATCCCATATGAGCTTTCGCTTTGTAATAATCTCCTTTAACAGAGAAACTGCATAATTCATAATCCGTATCCTTCACTGTCAGAATTTAAAGGTATCCTTAAGACCGCTCCATTTCTTATCCTTCTCGGAAATGATCAGCTCCATTCCCGGCTCGATAGGCCACTCTACGCCGATCTCAGGGTCGCTCCAGAGAAGGCCGCCCTCATCGCCCGGATGATAGAAGTCTGTGCACTTGTAGGCAAACTCCGCCTCATCGGAGAGAACCAGAAAACCGTGTGCAAAGCCCTCCGGAATGTAAAACTGCTTCTTGTTTTCAGCAGATAAGGTCACGCCGAACCACTTTCCATAGGTTTTGGAATCGGAACGCAGGTCTACGGCAACGTCAAAGACCGTTCCCCTTACCGCACGTACCAGCTTGCCCTGAGGATACTGCTTCTGGAAATGAAGACCCCTTAAAACGCCTTTTACGGACATGGACTGATTGTCCTGTACAAAGGTCATATTAAGGCCTGCTTCCTTAAAGTCATTCTGGTTATAGGTTTCCATAAAATAGCCTCTCTCATCCTTAAAAACCGTAGGCTCAATTACATAAAGTCCTTCAATTTCACATGTTGTCACTTTGATCTTTCCCATGATTCTTTCTCCTTCTTTCATCCATCCTGAGTCATTCAGCAGCCCGAAAGCCGCTTTTCCACATCTATCAGGAAATTTTACCACGTTATCCACAAGGGTGCAACTGTTTATGCTGCTTCTCTCTACAGCCGCAGGCACACCACCGCAAAAATCCGCACCGCCACATACAGATCCATCATCATCACCGCATAAAGCAGCCCTCTGTCGTCGCTTCCCGTCCGTACCACCCGGCTGCTGCGGAATGTAAGCAGAACCGCCGGAAGGAAGGGCAGCAGATATCTTCCCTGAACGCCTTCAATCATGGACGCGCTTCTGGGAGTCCAGGCTAACAGCATGGAAAACATCAGCGCCCCTAAAAGCAGCAGCGCCAGAAACCAGATCCACAGCCTGTTTCCTGTGGAAAACATCACTTCTTCTCCCGGCTTTTTTAACGCCAGCACCACTAAAATGGTACACAGAGCCAATATGATCACGGTCGGTGTATTTAAAACAGGATCCTGATTTCCCAGAGAGCCGCCGATCATTCCTTCAAACAGCTGCGTTCCCTTCCACGCCAGCGTGTCATAACACATTTTCAGCACATGAAGAGGACGGTGGAGCAGCTCCGCAAAGGTATATCCCGTCTCTCCGGCCCAGGCAATATAGCTGTCCTCTGCCTGAGTATACATGGAAACGGTTCCCAGATTAACTGCAGCCATGGCTGCCGCAAAAGCTCCCAGCACCCCTGCCGCAGAAGCCGTCCACCGGCCCCAGCCCCCAAACTTTTTCACCGGGATCAGAAGGCACAGCCCCGCGATCACTCCGTATACCATCTTGCAGGGTCCCATGACTGCCAGTAAAAATGCCAGAAGAACCACATCTTTCCATTTTACCCTATCCGCCTTATAGGCTAAATCCATGCAGACTGCCGTAAAATACCCGCAGAAGGCCGTAATCAGCACATCATACGATAAAGAAGACACCAGATGGAGGTTCATGGGCAGCAGATATACGGCAAATACGGCTGTCTTTCCAAAGGGAAGCCGCCTTAAGGTCAAAAAGCCTGTGGCTGCAAAAAAGAGCAGATTAAACAGACGTCCCAGATACAAAAGGATCAGGCTTCCAAGTCCCAGAAGCCTTGCAAGGACAAAACCAAGAGCCTGAGGCCAATAGGCCAGCGGAGTGGTCCGCACAGAAAACTGATAGGAGCTTGCCATCTGACCCGCGCCCTGAGAAGAAGAACTTTGAACGTTCTCCCGATGAACAGCTTCGTTTTCACCGGAACGTTCTTCATGGATCCGCCTGTAGGTTTCTTCTGTCAAGCTCTGTCCTAAAATCACGGGCTTTTCATCCCCGCCCTCAGCACTTCCGTCATCTGCCAGCACATCCGCCACATCTTCAAGCCAGGCGTCCTCCGGCCGGATCTGGATCAGCCCCTTTTCATTGACCGAAGGAAGCCCCATCAGACGATTGGAACACTCATAGGCGCTGATATAGTGGCTTACCTCATCGGGCGCAGAAAGAGGCGGGAGCACTAGGGAATAAATCCCGCCCAGACACAGCACCGAAACCGCAAACAGGGCTTCCAGCGTCATTTTCCTGCGGATAAACAGCTCATACCCCAGAAAAACCGCCGCTGCAAGCACCAAAGCCCCAAGCCCTGCATACCAGCCAAACAGCCAGGTATTTCCTGTTTCTGTCACAGAGGCTTTCAGATCCAGGCTGTGCCACAGCAGGAAAAACAGCAGCGCCAAAGGCCCGGCCGCCCACTTATGCCCCAAAATATTCCCTTTTTTTTCCATATTACTGCACCTGCTCCGAAACAGTCCCGGCCGTCAGCCTTTCATCTCCGTCCTTCATTTCCTCTTCCTCCTCTTTGAACCGCTTTTCAAGAGCCATCTTCTGTATCAACTCCCTCTGGCGGCTTTCCAGCTGGGAAATATGGACCGTCATACTGAAAAGCTTTACGATCAGCAGAAAGATCATAAACAGAAACAGAAAATTCGTTGTGGCATAGATTCCCAAAAGTCTGGCACAGAAATCTGCCACAGAGGGAAAAACGGCGAAAACCACCAGCATAAGAGCCATGATCACCCAGAAAAGGGCAGCTTCAATCTCCATTTTTGCCTGCCGTATCTTCCTCATCATAAATGTCATGGTAAATACTGATACAAAAATCAATGCAACACGAAGCATAACTGTCATCATCAAAAACCCCGCTTTCCAGGCCTGTCCTCACGCCCTTTTACGCTCTGTCACAGGCCTTTTTCCAGTATTCCCGGTTCATGGTAAGCTTTAAGATCAGCCACTTTGGCAGCAGCCGGTAACATTTTCCTGCCCGGTAACCCAGAAATTTAAAACCACTCTTTACCACCAGTCCCGGCACCAGCCAGGGCTTTCCCCGGCGGATCAGAAAATGGGCTGTGGATTTCACCAGACGGATTCCCTCGCTTTCCGACCGCACGCAGCCAAAGAGCTCCGGATGGTCTGCCTGAGACACCGCCAGATCGAAATTGCGTTTAAACTGCTGCCTGCAGTTATAGTTGTGGGAATGGATCACACGGGCGCCGGCAGCATAAGCCACTGCGTAGTCATCCTGCAAAAGGGCCTTTCCCGCAAAAATCATATCCTCATTAAAAATCGTCCTGCGGATAAAGCCGCCCTGAAACCAGAATTTCTCCCGGTCATAAGCGCAGCACACATTAGAGGCAAAAAAGGTCTTGATTCCCATTTGCTCCAGATCTGCCCTTGTCTTTACACAGCTTTCCTCCGGGTAATTAAAGCTCCTTGTATACCGCTCTGCCAAAGGGCAGTCCTTATCCGGGAGCTGTCTCGCATAAGCCATGATCACAGCCTCTCCCTCAGGTCCTCTCTGTTCAAAGGCCTTCACCAGCGCCTCGATCAGGTGTTCATCTGCAGGGACCGCATCATCTGTCATAAATACCACAATGTCTGCCCGGCTGAAGCGCATTCCTCTGTTTCTGGTCTCTCCGTGGTCAAATTCCTCTTTTGTCAGATGGTGAACCTCCAGGTTTTTAATTCCCTCAAACCCGTGTTCATTCCAAAATGATTTCTCCGTATTCATCACGATGATCTTCCCCACAGGCCAGGTCTGGCGCTGCAGCATTTTCAAAAGTCTTGAAAATTTCTTTCCCGGTTTATAAGTGGGGATCACCACATCCACCTTTTTTCTATCTTCCATAGGCCCTCCTTATTAAACACTCACTTTTTCAGCCCGATTGCCGTACAGATGCCAAAGCCTGCGCAAAGGCCCGCCATAAGAAGCAGATAGCACAGTGCGCCTCCGCCGATCCCAAAGGCTCCTACCAGAGCGCCTGATAAGACCACTGCTGCCAGAGCGCCTGCGCCGTATACGAAAAATACGGTTTTCTGCCTGCGCATAATCACCAGAGCATAGTACATCAGATTGGCAAAGGCATAAAAACCGCCTCCCAGCACGATTCCTGTAAATGCCCAGAAATGTGCCGTCAGCACGCCCGGATCTCCTCCCATGATCTGCTCCATCACGGAGAGAACCCATTTTCCCAGACATAAGGTTCCTCCCACTGCCAGCACCGTAAGACCGGCAATCACCGCACTGATCCTTTTAAGGGTATTAAAAAAAGCCCTCCTGTCATCCTTCCCCCAAAATTCTGTCAGGACGGTCAGATAGGGGCGGATCACAAAATTCGCTACCATATAGATAACAGAGGTAGGCATAAAAATCAAGTTAAAATACCCGGAAGCCGCATTGTTCATCCTGGCGTCAATGGCGTACTTGGCAGAGGAAAAGATATAAAAATCAAGAAATACAGACACAAAGAGAAAGCCTGTGCTTAAAAACAGTTTTCTGCACTGTCCCTTTTTTGCCTCCCATTTCACAGCGGAAAGAGCATGGATCACATCCAGATTAAAAAGGATGACTCCTCCGATCTGGGCCGCTACTGCTGCCAGACAAGCCAAAAGCAGGTTTTCAAAGGCAGCCAGTATGACCGTAAAGACAGATACGGAAAGAATGGTTCGGAAAAAATTGGATTTTCCCGTCAGATACAGGCTTCCCTGGCGCTGAAACTCCGATTCATACACGTCCGCGTATCCGTCAATCACCTTATAGACCACCAAAAGGAGTAGAATGGTGCATTTTTCTCCATTATAATCACCGACTCCCCGAAGATACGCCCCGTGACGGATCATCATAAACACAGCTCCGGCAGCCAGAGCGATCAGGCAGGTTATATTTCTGTGCTCCCTGTAATCTCCAAAGGTATATTCGCCAGCTCCGTCTGTAATGTGGAAGGGGCGGATGCCAAAATAAGCCACTAAAAACAGCTGCTGGCCCAGAGTCGAAAAGCCGAAGGAAAAAATTCCTCCCTGTTCTTCTCCTGCCAGCCGGATTACAAGAAAGGATAAAACCATGCTTGCAAATGCATAGACAAAGCTTCCTGCAATATTCCATACCACATTTGCCCGGTTTATATGATCCCCCTTATATAACAGAGTCTGCGTCATCCGTTTCATTCTCATTTATCCTTTCGTTTTTGCATCCTGCTGCCGTTTCCTGAAATTCTGGATCACCAGAATGGATAAGAGCATACGAACCATATATTTTACAGCCGTAACCGGCTTAAGATAGCTTTCCCCGGCAGTCCGGTCATCAATCGTCACCTGAACCTCAGCCACTCTGGCCCCCTGGTGGATCAGGAAGGAGATGGTATCCGGCTCAGGCCCGTAGTTCAGATTGAGGGCAAATTCCCCGATCATTTTCCGGTTAAACAAACGCATGCCGGAGGTCGGATCCTTTATGTGTGCCCCCGTAGTCAGCCGGATTGCCGCGCCGATGATACGGCTGCCCAGCATGCGAAAAGACCAGTCTTTTTTCTCTGTCACAAACCGGGAACCGATCACAATATCGTAGCCCTCGTCCATCTTCTCCCTCATGGTTTTAATAAATTCCGGACGGTGCTGCCCGTCTCCGTCAAACTGGATCGCATAGCGGTAGCCCTTTTCCCAGGCGTATTTCATCCCGGCCTGAAAACAGCCGGCCAGTCCCAGATTGACCGGAAGATCCAAAAGACGGTAGCCCCGTTTTCTGCAGATCTCTGCAGTCCGGTCCTTAGAGCCGTCATTGACTACGATATAGTCAAGCTCCGGAAAACTTTCTGTAAGCTGATCTACCACCCGCTCTATATTCTTTTCCTCATTATATGCCGGTATTACAAGCAGCACCTTATCCATCTGTGTCATCCTCTTTTTCTCAAATCCCTATCTTCCGGCCTTAATCCTTAGAAGGCCGGTCAAAACACTTACCTCTGCCAGTACAAGTCCCAGAAACATCCCGGCGGCTGTCAGGGAAGCCGGGCCTTTATGAAGATAATGTTTATAATAATACAGCTTGCTCTCATGGAGCAGCCTTTGACGGTCAGCCGCCTTTTTATAGCATTTATCAATGGTTACTGAATGGGCATGGACATATCTGGCATCCACTGCCAGAAGTGCCTTTAAACCCAGGTTTTTCAGCTTCTGCCCTAAAATCTTTTCCTCATAGTAAAGGAACACATTTCTGTCAAACAGCTCCTCTAAATCACCCGGTGTAAAGCAGCCTGTCTTTATCATAAAAAAAGACCCGGGCAGTGCGCCCACGATCCGCGTATTGCCGTCCCCGCCTTCAGGCAGTTCCAAAAGAGGCGTTTTTAATACAGGCGCAAACATCCGTCTGGCTAACGGGGCCGTATCCAGAAGATCCTTCCACATAGGCTGCAGGTCCCAGTAGGAAAACAATTCCCGGCCCTCAGGATCTGTCACCATGGCTGATGCTATGGCTCCATCCTCTCTGGCCTCAAGAACCTCTTTCAGCCGTTTTACACAGTCATCGGAAAAATGAACGTCCGGATTGGCAATTATAATATAATCCGGTTCCAGATACTCCATGGCATAATCAATCCCTGCCTGGTTTCCGCTGCCATAGCCGCCGTTTTCATCCGTCCGTATCAGCCACAGGCTGGGAAGAATATCCTCTTTATCTTCCTTTTCCTCTTTTTTCCATCCAAGCTCCAGCTTCTTAAACTTCTCCCATGAATCATCGGTGGAGCAGTTATCCACCAGAAGGATATCGTCAATCAGACGGCTCTCCTTTAACTCCTCTGCCAGTCCTGCTGCAGTTTCTGCATCATTATAGTTTAAAATAATACAGCAGATCTTATCCCTGTCCGTGTCACTATCCATTGTAAACTTACTTTCTTTCCTTTCCTGTCTTTCTTGCATCGATCACCCGCATTCCAAGCCGTCTGCTTATGGCAAGACGAAGGGCGGGGCACAGCCGCGTCATCTGGTTAAAGCACCACCACAGCTGCATATAGAGGAATTTTCCCTCTGTGAGAGGCATATCCTTCCAGGGCGTCCTGGTAAGATACTTTTTATAATATTTTTTATAATGATTATGGTTTCCCCTGATCCAGGGCCTCTCATCCCCCAGATAATGGATCACCACCGGAGCACGCTTCGCCTCATAAAACGCCTGCTCTCCCACCTCTTCATAAGCGGCGCAGAGCTTTTTAAGAGTCTGATAGCGAAAATAGCGGTAATTGGTGAAAAAATTGTATTTGGGCGGCAGGGAACAGATTCTCCCCCTTAACGCGCCGTTTATGGTATCCTGATCGCAGGCAAAGAGGCTCCCTGCATGGGCGCCGTAAAAATCAAGGAGCTTTTTTAAAACATCCTCAGCTCTCCATCTGGCCAGATCCATCAGGATCACCCCGGAATTAAAGTATGCATCCTCCGGCTTCATCCCTATGGTCTCTTTCATTTCCTGATATACCGTCGGCTCCATCACCATTCCTGTCAGGCATTCCCCCAGCTCTGTCTCATAGAGAGGCTCAATCGAACCGCACACAATGGTATCACAGTCCAGATACAACGCCCGCTCAACGCTTTCAGGCAGAACCTTGGGTGCAAACAGACGGCCCATGGCGCTGATATCAAAGCCTCTTGTATCTATTTTATAAGGAAAACGCTCCTTTAAATTTCCCAGCTCCACTACGCTCAGGCTCCGCCCAAAGGAAGCTGCCAGGCTTTTAAGGCGATTCTGATACTCTGTGCACATCCCTACAGACAAAACATAAATGTCGATGTGCTCTGCCCTGCGGTTATGGTCTAACAGAGAGCAGAGAGAAGCCGCCAGATGGCCTGCGTATCCGTCATTGGAAGCATATATGATATTGATGCGTGAGTCTGTTTCTGCCATACGATCACCTGTTTCTTACATTCTCCGGTCATTTTATTTACGATTTTACAATAAGAGCTTAAAAAAGTAAATCATCTATGGCATTTTTCCTTTAAATATGTTAAATTAGGTTACAGTACATCATCCATTCAGGAGGTTTTTTATCATGCGAAGATCCCTTCGATATATGGCTTTGGGAGTTCTTACCGCTTCCCTGCTGTCAGGAAATGCCCTTACAGCTCTGGCGGATCAGGACGTCAACCATGGCCCCGGCGTTTCACAGGCTCCCGAGGTTTCACAGGAGGCTCCCGGCGTTTCCGGCGACACCACCCAGAACGGCCCCGGCATCATCGTAGAGCCGGGAAGCGGAACCGGCGGGCAGGAATCATCCCAGTCTGAAACTGCCTCTCCGGAAACGGAAACCCCAGCTCCAGAAGCAGGAACAGAGGGACAGGCCTCAGGCGAAACAGCCGGACAGGCTCAGGAAGTCCCCCCGGAGGAAAGCACCCAGGTTCCTTCCAATCAGGCCTTTTTACAGGTGCAGCTTCTCCGTCCGGATATGACCTGGACCGATCCCATCCGTGACGATACCACCATTTATCCCGGTGAAGGCGGCTTTATTAGTATGTCCATTTACGCCAATAATCTTCCCGGCGACGTACTTTACCGCACCTACAGCGCTCCCCGCGGCTGGAGTAACTGGGCCATGAACGGCGGCCACACATCCTGGGCTGCAGACTGCCCCATTGAAGCGGTCCAGATCCGTTTAAACGGCGTATTCGGAAACAGCTTTGACGTATACTACTGCGCAACCCTGTCGGATGGAACGGTCTGCGACTGGTCAAAAAACGGCGGAACGAACGGAGCCATGGCCTGCGGACGCTACATTACCGGCCTGCGTTTTTCCCTCTGGGGCAAAGGCACGGAAGGCGCTGTCTATAAAATGGACGCTCCCCTTGTATCTGCCGCACCGGACGGCATCCAGTTTGTAAACGGCACCCCCGTATTCAGCAACGGTACCGGAGATCTGTTCACCGGCTGGGTATGGAATGACAGAGACCGCTACTATGTGGTAGACAACGCGATCGTTACCGGCTGGCAGTACATTGACGGATACAAGTATTATTTTGAAGCAGACGGAAAGCTGGTACAGGATCTGGAGCCTTATCTGAACGCTCAGGGGCCTTTTATGCTTAAGATTAACAAGCAGATGAACTGTACCACGGTTTACATACAGGACGGTACAAACGGCTTTATCATCCCCTATAAGACATTCCTTTGTTCAACCGGCGACGACACGCCTCTGGGCGATCACAAGACGCCTGAGAAATACCGCTGGAGACTGATGAACACGGATGAATACTGCCAGTACTGCACCCGTCTGGATCAGGGAATTCCGATCCTGCTCCACTCTGTTATCTATGAGAGACCGGATCCCTATACCTTAAAGCCTGTAACCTACAACTACCTGGGCGCGACTCCCTCTCATGGCTGTATCCGCTATACCACAGAGGATGCCAAGTGGATTTATGACCACTGCGCTCTGGGGACAACTGTAAATGTATACAATTCAGATGTACCGGGGCCCTTTGACCGTCCGGCCATCCAGAAGATGATCCCTGAAACACAGACCTATGATCCTACCGATGTAAATGTTCCGGAAAATGGGCTAAGATAACACAAAATACCGGAGGCTGTCCGCGCCGATGCAGGACAGATCTCCGGTATTTTTATGCCCATTTTCAATGAGACGACAGCTTCACTCTTCTGCACCTCTCCAGTTGTTTTTTTGATACTCCTCATAGGAAACATCCGGGTTCAGAAACAGGCTTCCATGCATGGTTGGGGCTTTCGCAGGCTTCATATAATCCCCATATTCCTGTTTCAGCCGTCCATCATAGCCTGCCGGGGCAGGAATCCGGCGGTTTTCAAAGGGAAGATACACCATTTCATCAAACCACTGGCGCTTCCAGGTATTTTTTTCCAGATGGCGGATAAATACCGTATCGCAGACCCTTGTGGCATTCGTACCATTAAACCTCCTGCAAACTGCTTCATAAAAGGAAACAGCCCGTTCCATAGGAATCGAAAGGAAGGCTCCAAGCCTGTTTAAAATCCTCCCAAATACTGTGGCATTTTCATAATAGTCAAACCGATACCAGGTGTAAAGCACCGTCCACAATGTCTGGATGGAAAAAGCCCAGATCCTGGAGAGAACACGGCCTTCAGGCATGGCATCCAGTGGGAAAATATCAATGAAAATCCCACAGTTATATCCTGCTTTCCTGTCCTCCCTGCTGCAGCCTGTGGTACGGCTGTTTCGCAGCTGGGCATGGGCCCGCAGATAATTTTTCTCCCTGTAAGGCGTCTGTAGCACCAGATGCTCCTTTAATTCTCCCGGAGCCACCTTAAGAAATGTTTCATAGTCCTCCCGGAGCATTGCCAGATCAATATCATCATCCCAGGGAATATATCCCTGATGGCGCACCGCGCCGATAAGCGTACCGCTGTCTGCAAAATATTTCAAACCGTATTTTTTGCAGATCCGCTCCACCTCGTCCAGCATTTCCAGCTGGACAGCCCAGATCCTCTTTGTCTTTTCATCCACTCTCCAGCCGCAGCGGATTTCTTCTTTATAAAATTCTGCTGTTTCCATTTTAAACATACTCCTGTTTTTTTATAATGCGCTCCACCTGCTTCCATATAAAGGGATCTCTAAGCACCAGGAGAATCATGCCATACACCACGGCGCCGGCTCCAATCTGCAAGAAGGTCACTGCCGGACTATAGCCCCAAAGCTTTACAAGTGTACGGCCCAGCACAGCTACGCTTATAAACATGCAAACGCCCGCAATCAGCCGCCTCCAGATGCATTTCCATAAGAGCGGCAGTGTTACAAAGCCTTTGCCAAGCCGGAGATATAAAAGCGTGATAAAGCACTCCGCTGCCACTGAAGCCGCAGCGGCTCCATAGGACTGAAATTTAGGAATAAGGATTAAATTCAGGATAAAATTCACCACAGCCCCTCCTACGATCGCACGGCCGCTCTGAGCCCTTAACCCTGCCGGTGTCAAAATCTGGCTTCCCAGACAGTCGCTTAGACCCACCACTAAAACCAGAGGCGCACAGACATACATCAGAGGGATCACCGGAAGGTAAGCATCACCTAAAAACCAGGGTACAAAGCCTGCGGCAATCCCTGAAAGTCCCAGTGTGATCGGAATGGCTAAAAGAAGCACAAAATCCAGAGAACCGCGAAGACGCTCTCTCACCTCATCCAGTTTCCCTGCGCCAAACAGATAGGACATCCGTGCAGACATAACCGCATTAAAGGACATGATCAAAATCTTTGACATATTCACAAACCCTGTGGCGTATTCGTAGTAGCCATTCTGGGACTTGTCCCCATCTGTGAACCATCCCAGCATGGTTTTATCCAGGATCGTATAGACAGAGGTGGCTATGGTGGGGATAAAATACACCAGCGTTTCCTTTAGATGGCGCAGAGGCTTAAGCTGGCGGATATCCGGTTTTCCCACAAAGGGTTTTAAATAGCCCCACATGGAAATATTTCCCAAAAGTCCGGTTGCTGCCGTTAAAGCCACATATAAGAGAAGATCATTTTTAGTGCGGATAAAAAGGAACAGAAGGACAATGCCCACACATTTTACAGCCATATTCCGAAGAACGATCAGCCCGTATTCCTCCAGACCTCCGAAAAACCATGAAATATCAAAGGCCACTGCGATCAGCGTCATGGACAATGCAGCGTAATAGGGCGCATACTCCTTTGAACATCCGATCACGCCCAGCCAGAACACCAGACAGACTGCCGTCATCCCTGCGCAGAGAAGCTCAATCTCCCAGAACAGACGGTTCAGCGCTTCCCTATCATCCCGGTGCATGGCAATCTCCCTCTGCCCGTAGGAGGCTGTTCCAAGAGCCGCCGCAATGGCAAAATACTGCACCACGGAATTGGTATAGCTCTGGATTCCCGTTCCGTCCGGCCCTAAAACCCTTGAAAGGTATGGAGTGGTAATAAAGGGGGTCAAAAGCGTCATAACCTGATAAATCAGATTATAGGTATAATTTTTACGGATACTGGGCATCCTGTGTGTCCTGCCGGACTTGTTTTTATTCATATGGATCCTGCTCCAATCTCTCCATTTATTTGCCTTCTGAAATTGTAGCATATTCGCAGGCAGGGTGCAATCCGATTTGGAGCTCATCCGCTTTTGCAATGTGCTGTACCCCTTGCGGAAGCTGCCGCCTGCAATCCCGTTTGACATACCCCCTTAAATGACTTATAATCAGAACCATAATCGGATCGGCAGATCATGGAAGGAGGAGCCCTTGAAATTCGGAGTTATCATTGTAACCTATAACCGCCTTGCACTCTTAAAGGAATGCGTAAGCTGCGTTCTGTCCCAGACCGAACCATTTTCCAATATATGTATTGTAGACAACCACAGCAGTGACGGGACAGCAGACTGGCTGAAAAACCTGCCGGCCTCATTTCAGGCTGAAACCGACTCCTGTACCGGGCCTTTTTTTGATATCTGCCGTCTTAAGGAAAATCTGGGAGGCGCAGGAGGCTTTGCTTATGGAATGAAACGTCTGTCTGCCACGGACTGCGACTGGATTTTAATTATTGACGATGACGCCATGATCGCACCTGACTATATAGCCGAGCTTAAAAAGGCCATCCTGAGTCACGAATACTTGGCCTACTCCGGCACCGTCACCACAAAGGGAGCCATTGATACCAGCCACCGGCGCTTTTTAAAATGCCCCACGTTTATGTTCTATGAACCGGTTCCTGAAGCATCCTATGGAACACCTTCCTTTGAATACGATATCAGTACCTTCTGCGGCCTCCTTGTAAAGGCTTCTCTGGTTCGGGAAATCGGCCTTCCAAAAACGGAATATTTTATCTGGTTTGACGATACGGAGTACTGCATGCGCTTTCACAGCCGGTCCCGGATCCTGAATGTAAATACCGCGGTTTTAAACCACCGTACCGCTCCACCTGGAGATGCTCCCACGGTCAGCTGGAAAAATTACTACGGCTTCCGCAACGCCATTGACATCGGGAAAACCTATTCCCGGCATCCCTTCCTCTATATGGCCTATATTATTTTAAATCATCTGGCTCATATTGTGCTGGACTCCCTTTTGGCCCTTCTGGGAAATCAGCCTGCCATGCGGCGGTACCGGGCCGGAATCTATAAAGCGGTATTAAAGGGCCTGCGCCAAACGCCCAATGGGATCTGTAAAGACTATCTGCCCGGAAGCGGCAAACGAATATAACGAAGGAGAACAAACACTATGCAGGCAATGATTCTTGCTGCAGGTATGGGAAAACGCCTGAAGCAGCTGACACAAAATAACACAAAATGCATGGTAAAGGTAAACGGGGTTCCCATGATCAACCGCACCTTAAGCCAGCTGGAGCGCTGCTCCCTTTCCCGGATCGTGATCGTGGTGGGATATGAAGGCCAGAAACTCATGGAGCATATCCGCACTCTTGATATCAAAACTCCTGTGGTCTTTGTAGACAACCCCATTTATAATAAGACCAACAATATCTATTCCCTGTTTCTGGCAAAGGACTATCTTCTGGAGGAGGATACCCTTCTTCTGGAATCGGATGTGATCTTTGAGGATTCTGTCCTGGACTGTCTTGTAAATGATTCCAGAGACAGTCTGGCTCTGGTGGCAAAATACGAATCCTGGATGGACGGAACCTGCGTGCGCCTGTCTGAGCAGGATGACATCGTAGATATGATCTCCAAAAAGCAGTTCCGTTTCTCAGAGATCGAGGATTATTATAAAACGGTAAATCTCTATAAATTCAGCCGTGAATTTTCCCGTACCCACTACGTTCCCTTCCTAGAAGCATACACAAAGGCTCTGGGAAACAACGAATACTATGAGCAGGTATTAAAGGTGCTGGTGGCTCTGGATGATCCCGGCATCAAGGCCAAACGTCTGAGCCCGGATCAGAAATGGTACGAAATTGACGATATTCAGGATCTGGATATTGCAGAATCCATGTTTGCCTCTGAAAAAGAGCGCACCGCCTTAATCAGCCGCCGGTTCGGAGGCTACTGGCGCTATCCCGGCATGCTGGATTTCTGTTATCTGGTAAACAGCTACTATCCGCCCAAAAAGATGCTGGATGAAATCCGATCCAATTTTGATGTACTGGTCCGCCAGTATCCTTCCGGAATGTATGTAAATTCCCTTCTGGCTGCCAGAAACTTCTCTCTCCGCCAGGATCAGATTCTGGTGGGAAATGGAGCCGCCGAGCTGATCAAGGTTCTCATCGGTCATACAACTGGAAAACTTGGCGTGATCCGTCCGACCTTTGAAGAATATGCCAACCGGTATGAGTCAGACAAAGTTGTTCCATATTATCCGGATAACGATAACTTTTCCTATACGGCTGACGATCTGATAAACTTTTTTGAGGATAAGGATATCAGCTGTCTGACCGTGGTCAATCCTGACAATCCCTCCGGAAACTACATTCCCAGAGAGGATATGCTGCGGCTGATCCGATGGACGAGCGAGCGAAACATTCATATGATTGCAGATGAGTCTTTTGTTGACTTTGCAGATGAGGAAAATGCCACCCTTTTACAGGAAGAGCTTTTAGATGAGTATCCCCATCTTACGGTTATAAAGAGCATTTCCAAATCCTACGGCATTCCCGGACTGCGCTTAGGGATTGCTGCCAGCGGCAATAAAGACCGCATCTGTCTGCTGAAAAAAGAGGTAGCGATCTGGAATATCAACTCCTTAGGGGAGTTCTATATGCAGATTGAAGAAAAGTACAGAAACGATTATGCCGCGGCTCTGGTAAAGGTAAAGGCAGAACGGGAACGCTTCGCGAAAGCCCTGGGCGAAATCCCCGGAATCCGTGTAATCCCCTCCCAGGCAGATTATCTGATGATCGAGCTTACAGGCGGCCACAGCGCCGGCCAGGTCACAGAACGGCTGTTAAATCAGTACCATTGTCTGGTAAAGGATCTGTCCTCCAAACTCTCTGCTGATAACCGCCAGTTCCTGCGGCTGGCAGTGAGAAACCAGGAAGAGGATGATGTTCTGGTGGATGCGTTGAGAGCGGTTTTGGTGTAAAAAAGAACTCTTTACAGAATCGTCATCAGGTAAATGCAATTTGAAGAAACAGAAGTTAATTTTTTGTTTCCCAATTTCAAAAATCGTTATAATAATTTTGCTTTAGCATAGTTCCATTATAACATGGAACGGAGAGAAAGGTGGTTATCGTTAGCCATCTTTTTCTCTTTTTAAGAGAAAAGTTTCAGGGGGGCATTGTGACTTGTCCAGTCACAATGCCCCCCTGTTTTAGGCTATCTATTTCCCGACCCCCATTCTATACATAGAAAATCCGCCCGAAAAATGGTCTGCCTGTTTTTCGATTCACTTTCACAGTATACCTCCGTTTTTACGGCACAGTATTTCCAGATCTTCCACGATTGTTCCAAAATCTAACGTATGCTCCACTTCATAATTTTCTTTTATAAAAGCAATGCCCTTAAATTGAAAAAGATAGCGAAATGATTCTTGTAAACTGATATTATGCTGCTGGGCAAATTCACTTACACAGGCAACGGTAAAACCTATCTTCTCCTTCTGTTCGCTCATTCAAATCCTCTTCACCTTCTCACCCAACTTAGAATAAATCCGCTCCGCAAACCACGGTTCGCTGCACCGGCTTTCTATCTCATCTGCCGGAATCCAGCCCACACGGCTGTTTTCATCAGGTTTTACAGCCAGAGGCGCCTCTGTATCCCCCTCCAGGAGGAAGGTCACATTCAGATGCAGATGAGAGGATACATACTCACCTCTTTTTTCGTGGCCATCCACGGTGAGGATTTCCAGCGAAAACAGCTCATCCGAAAGGAATTTCACTTCTGTAAGCCCACTTTCCTCCTGTATTTCCTTTTTGATAACCCGTCTTACATCCTCATCTCCGTCCGCATGGCCTCCCAGCCAGGCCCATGAGCGGTAAATATTGTGGTAGGCCATCAGGACCTTTTTACGATCCGGGCTTACCACCCAGCCGGAAACGGTTATGTGGGCATTTTTATTATTTCTCGTCAATATATCCCGTCCGGAATCAATCTGCTCTAATATCAGCTCCCGATCTCTTTCTTCCTGCTCATTATACGGAACATACGCTTCTACCAGCTGCCTTAACTCATCCATCCTGTCTGCCCCCTCTTTTAAAATATCTCTTCCGCCTTCTTCATGGCAGATTCGATCACCTTATCCATATCGTAATACTTATACTCGCCCAGACGGCCTCCAAAGATTACATTCTCCTCTTTCTCTGCCAGCTTTGCATACTTCTGGTATAATGCCTGGTTTTTCTCATCATTCACCGGATAGTAGGGTTCCATTCCCTCCTGCCAGGATACGGGGTACTCTCTGGTAATCACAGTCTTTGGCTGAGTGCCGAACTCAAAGTGCTTGTGCTCAATGATCCTGGTATAAGGAGTTTCCCTGTCTGTGTAATTTACCACAGCCACTCCCTGATGATTTTCTTCCTCCAGCACCTCTGTTTCAAACCGCAGGCTCCTGTATTCCAGCCGTCCGAAGCAGTAATCATAAAAGCCGTCAATGGTTCCCGTATAAACCACCGTGCCGCCCAGGCTGTTGTAATACTCCCTGTTTTCCAGATAGTCCACTCCGGTTTCAATCTCGCATCCCTCGAACAGCTTATGGATCATCACATTGTATCCGCCGATGGGGATTCCCTGATAGAGATCGTTGAAATAATTATTGTCATAAGTATAACGCACCGGCAGACGGCGGATGATAAAGGAAGGAAGCTCCTTGCAGTCTCTGCCCCACTGCTTCTCCGTATAGCCCTTTACCAGTTTTTCATAAATTTCCCGGCCTACCAGACTGATAGCCTGCTCCTCCAGGTTCTTCGGCTCTCCCTGGATTTCTTTTTTCTGTTCCTCAATGATCGCCTTCGCCTGGGCAGGAGTGGAAATGTTCCACATCTTGCTGAAGGTGTTCATATTAAAGGGCATATTATACATCTCGCCCTTATAATTTGCCACCGGACTGTTGGTATACCGGTTAAACTCTGCCAGGGAATTGACAAACTCCCACACCTTTTTATTGCTTGTATGGAAAATGTGGGCTCCATACTTATGTACATGGATATCCTCCACATCCTCGCAGTAAATATTTCCCCCTATGTGATCCCGTTTTTCCAGAACCAGACAGGTTTTCCCCTGTTTTTTTGCATACCAGGCAAATACGCCTGCATAAAGACCGCTTCCTACCAGAATATAATCGTATTTTTTCATATGATTGCCGCTCCTTTTCCCATCCGTGATCGAACCATTGATCCTATACCCGCATTATATCAGTTATCTTCCTGGCTGTCACGCTCCTACGCCAGAGGAATCCCCAGAAAATACCATCTGATCAAAAAAAGTACAAAAAGGTGAAGGGGATAAAACCAGTAAAACAAAAACTTTGCCTGCTGCTTTCCCCGTTTTCCGTTATAAAACCATATGGGCACCGCTGCCAGCGCCCCTGCTCCCAGAGTAGGGAACAGCGTCTCTATAAACCCCAGCACTCCTGCTGCCACAGTCTGCTTCCTCCGGCTGTTCCTGAAACGGTATAAAAATACAATAATCAGTATGCCGACGGCATTATAATCCGCTCCTGCAAGGACCGCAGCTCCGCAGCCGATAAAGGTGTACAGACAGACCAGATCCATTTCCTTTAGTCCATATGTCCTCTTCTCCGCCCGTTCTATCCAGCAAAGGATTAAAAAGCCGATAAAAAGCTCAAAAAACACATTTTGATACATGGGATCGAACACCCTGTTTGCCACTGCCAGATTAAACGGAATCTCCGATATCAGACCAAACAGAAGAAGGTTTCTGCCGTATCTCTTTCTGTCCCTTGTATGTACAAAGCCTTCCACAAGAAGAAAACAGTAAATCAAAAAGGCCGGGCGGCCGAGAATCCTCAGAAGCAGCGACAGCGGATATAAAAATACTCCCCATGACTGTTCCAGAAGGAAATCCATCCGTTCTGCTCCGCCCTGATAATACAGTCCATACTCCAGGACCACAGCCCCTATATGGTCAATAAACATGGAGCACATGGCAATCCATTTAAGGGCCGCTCCGTTAAGCCCTCTCTCCGGCCATACTCGTTCCGTCCAGGTAACATGCGTGATTTTATTTTTCATAAATATCCATTTTCTATCGATACTGCCCCAGTGCAAAAGGCATCAGCCGTCTGGCAACCACAGCCGCCATCACACACAGGATAAAGTCCTCTGCCGCCGTAATCAGAAAACAGTTAATTACCACCAGTTTCCAGCTTACCGGCATATGGATCACATAATTACTGATCACATAAAAATATACCATTCCGCACAGATAGTACGCCATCATGCCCCAAAAGGCAGAAAAAAGCCGCCAGGCCACCCCTCCCCCCGGACGCTTCCAGCACAGCTTTCCTGTAATCCAGGCCGCAGCCACAAAGCCGATCAAAAAACCAAAGGTAGGACGGATCAGATACGCCGGCCCTCCGCCTGCTGCAAATACGGGAATCCCCGCCAATCCCACTGCCAGGTAAACGCACACACAGGCAGCTCCCCGTCTGGCCCCCAGCACATAGCCTGCCAGAAGCACAAAAAAGAACTGCAGCGTAAAATGCATGGGAAATGGCTGAACCGGAATATCGATCCTCATATAGGCTCCTGCTGCGATCAAAGCCGCAAACAGGCCGGTAAATGCCATTTCCTGGCTTTTTATCCTCTGGCGTCCCTCTAAATGTATTTCCTGCATTATATTTCCTCCAAGTCCGGGCCGGAAAAGCCCCTTTTATTAAGTCTGATTTTCAGTCACCCTCCTATTCTATCAGGAATCAGCTCCTGTGGAAAGAGGATTTTTTTCCATAGAAAACAGCGGCTGGCTTCCTTTGAGTGGAAGCCGCCGCTGCTGCAATCCTGAATATTGCCGGTTATTAATAAAACAGCCGGTTCACCGCACTGAAAATACCGCGGATCGACGCCCGGGTAATATTGGAGCTGATTCCTACGCCGTAGGTTGCCTTTCCTGTGGTCTGGTCTACCAGATGGATATAGGAGGCTGCCTGCGCTCCGGAACCGGAGGCCATGGCATGCTCGGTATAATCCAGAACCTTGATATGGATACCGAGAGCATCCTCCAGCCCCCGCTGAACCGCATCGATGGGGCCGTTTCCAATGCCGTCGAAATGCTTTTCCATGCCATGATCCGTATAAACGACCTTTGCAAGAGTAGCAAACTCGCCGTCTGCCGTCTCCGTATCCGTGATCCGGCACTTGCGGAAATGGATCGGCTCCTTGCGCTCTAAGTATTCCTTCTTAAATTCATCCATGATCTGCTCGGGAGCTACCTCACCTTGCTTCTCTGAAATCTTCTGGATCACATCCGCAAACTCCTTATGCATGCCCTTTGGCAGCTTGAAGCCATAGAAGGTATCCATTACAAAGGCTACGCCGCCCTTTCCGGACTGGCTGTTGATGCGGACGATCGGCTCGTATTCCCGCCCGATATCGGAAGGATCAATGGGAAGGTAGGGAACCTCCCAATACTTGCTGTTTCTCTCTCTGAGAGCCTGCATTCCCTTGTTGATGGCATCCTGATGGGAGCCTGAAAAAGCGGTAAATACCAGCTTTCCTGCATAAGGATGTCTGGGAGGAATGTCCATCTTGGTGCACCGCTCACAGATCTCGGCAATCTCACGGATATTTTCAATGTTTAACTCCGGGTTAATACCCTGAGAGAACATATTGTAAGCAACGGTCAGAATATCCACATTTCCGGTACGCTCGCCGTTTCCAAACAGAGTTCCCTCTACACGGTCTGCCCCCGCCAGCATGGCAAGCTCTGTAGAAGCCACGCCTTCGCCTCGGTCATTGTGAGGATGTACGCTTAAGATAATGCTTTCTCTGTTTTTGAAATGAGTATTCATCCATTCAATCTGATCCGCATATACATTGGGAGTTGTCATCTCCACCGTAGAAGGCAGATTAATGATAATGGGATTTTCCTTTGTAGCGCCCCAGGTTTCCTGAACGGCAGTACAGATATCAAGGGCAAACTCCAGTTCCGTGCCCGTAAAGCTCTCCGGCGAATACTCCAGACGGATTTTCGTATCACAGTCTGCCGCATAGCGCTGTACCAGTTTAGTGCCTACAATGGCAATATCCTTGATCTCCTCCATATCCTTGTGGAACACCACATCCCTCTGCAGAGTGGAGGTGGAATTATAAATGTGCACAATGGCCTTTTTAACGCCATCCAATGCCTCAAAGGTCCGGCGGATCAGGTGCTCTCTGCACTGTACCAGAACCTGAACTTCCACATCATCGGGAATCAGCCTGCGCTCTACCAGAGTACGCAGAAAATCGTATTCGATCTGAGACGCCGCAGGAAACCCCACCTCAATCTCCTTAAAGCCCAGCTTCACCAGAAGGTTGAACATCTCCACCTTTTCTTCTACTACCATGGGCTCCACCAGAGCCTGGTTCCCGTCCCGCAGGTCTACGCTGCACCATACCGGCGCTTTCATGATTTCTTTATTGGGCCAGGTGCGCTCCGGAAAATCTACCACCGGCACTCTCTTATATCTCTTATAATTTAACATCTCCCATGTCCTCCCTTCCAGCATTTTCCTCAAGGCTTTTGAATGTTACTTTATTATAGCATAGTGAGTTATAACTTACAAGCAAGGGAAGGCTTTTTACTATTCATAATAGTTATGGTTGATATTCCTGTTTTTTATTGCAGCGATGCTGATTTCCGTCTCAGATGCAATGCCCCTGAGCCTTCATGACCGAAATCACCTGATCTACATATTTCTCACAGGTTTCCATATCAGCCGCCTCCACCATGACGCGAACCAGGGGTTCTGTGCCGGAGGAACGCAGGAGGATCCGTCCGTCGCTCCCCAGAGCTTCTGTTACCTTCTTCACCTCTGCCTGAACTGCCTCATCCTCCTGAGCCGCAATTTTGTCCTTTACTCTTACATTTTTAAGAACCTGAGGATAGATTTCCACCTCAGAAGCCAGCTTTGCCAGAGACTGCTTCTTTTCCAGCATGACTTCCATTACCTTTAAGGATGTCAGGATACCGTCTCCTGTGGTCGCATGCTTGCTGAAAATAATATGGCCGGACTGTTCGCCTCCCAGGCAGTTTCCCGTAGCCGCCATGTTTTCATACACATACTTATCGCCTACGGCTGTCTTTTCATAGGAAATCCCTTCTCTGTCAAAGGCTTTGTACAGTCCGAAATTAGACATAACGGTCGTAACAACCGTATTGTTAAACAGGCTCCCCTGCTCTTTCATGTATTTTCCGCAAATATACATAATGCGGTCGCCGTCTACTACATTTCCCTCATTGTCCACAGCAATACAGCGGTCCGCATCACCGTCATAGGCAAAACCGGCATCGCAGCCCTGCTCTGCTACAAATTTTTGAAGGTGTTCAATATGGGTAGAGCCGCAGTCTGTGTTGATGTTCAGGCCATTGGGCTCATTGTTTATCACAAAGGTCTGAGCGCCCAGAGCGTCAAATACATTCTTTGCAATGGCAGAAGCGCTTCCGTTGGCACAGTCCAATGCCACCTTCCTGTTTTTAAAGGAACGTGTTGCAATCGAGATCAGATATCCGATATAGCGGTTTCTTCCGGCTGCAAAATCCACAGTACGTCCAATCATATCCCGCTTTGCAAGAGGAAGCTCCTCCATCTTCCCGTCCAGATAGCGCTCAATCTCCGTAATCACTGCTTCTTCCAGCTTCTCTCCCTTTTCATTGATGACCTTAATGCCATTGTCATAATAAGGATTGTGACTGGCAGAAATCATGATACCGCAGTGAAAGCCCTCTGTGCGCACCACATAGGAAACGCTTGGAGTCGTTGTTACATGAAGGAGAAATACGTCTGCTCCGGAAGCTGTAAGACCGGATACCAGAGAGTATTCAAACATATAACTGCTTCTGCGGGTATCTTTTCCGATGACAACCCGGCAGCGCTCTCCCGGATTTTTCTGTCCGTAGTACCAGCCTAAAAAGCGGCCCACCTTATATGCGTGCTCTACTGTAAGATCCACATTGGCTTCGCCTCGAAAGCCATCTGTTCCAAAATATTTTCCCATTGCTTTTATGTCCTCTCTGTCTCAGATTTTCCCTGCATCATGCAGGCTGCCTTCCCCGATACTAAATCTCCTGTCCTTCCTTCTTAAGCTCCCTTAAATATCGTCCCAGAGCATCCTGCCAGGAGGGAAGGCGGTCAAAGCCATTCTCTGTGAGCTTTTCTTTGCTCATACGGCTGTTTGATGGTCTCTTTGCCTTAGCCGGAAAGCTGGAGGAATCCACCGGACTTACCTTTACATCCATACCAGCCTGCTTAAAGATCTCGCAGGCAAATTCATACCAGGAACACAGTCCCTCATTGGTAGCATGGTAGCGGCCGTAACGGTCAGTCTGTATCATTTCCACCAGAAGCTTTGCAAGATCATAGGTATAGGTAGGAGAACCGATCTGGTCGTCCACTACACTCACCGCTCCCCGTTCCTTTCCCAGGCGCAGCATTGTTTTGATGAAATTCTTTCCGTTAATGCCGAATACCCAGGCAATGCGGACAGTAAAGAATTTCTCCACATTCTGCTCTACTGCAATCTCACCCTCATATTTTGTCAGTCCATAGACATTTAAAGGCTCTCTGTGGTCATCCGGCTCCCAGGGCCGTTCTCCCTGTCCGTTAAACACATAATCTGTACTGATGTACATCATCTTGATATCCAGCTCTTTGCAGACCTTTGCAATATTTCTGGTTCCGTCTGCATTGACCTTCCGGCACAGCTCCACATTGTCTTCCGCCGCATCTACTGCAGTATATGCTGCACAGTGGATCACTGCGTCAGGTTTTGCTTCCTTTATCACTCTCTGGCAGGCATCTGCGTCTGTGATATCCATTTCCTCCACATCCACGCCAATGCCTTCGATTCCCTTTGCTGCCAGCTCATCCATCACATCATGGCCTAACTGTCCCTTTACACCTGTCACCAGAACTCTCATATACTTAACTCCTCATTCTTTTAGAATCTCTACTATGGCACAAAGGCTGGCAGCGGCAAATGTACTCTCTTTAAGTGCCTTTGCCGCCGTCAGCCATACGTTTGTTTCTCTTATTTACAGGCGGTTTCCGTACATTTTATCAAAATAGCTGCTGTACTCGCCGCTTAAAATATTTTTCCACCAGTCCTGATTGTCCAGGTACCACTGGATGGTCTGTTCAATGCCTGTGTCAAAGTTATACTTTGGCTTCCAGCCAAGCTCTGTCTCGATCTTGGTGGGGTCAATGGCATAGCGCATATCGTGACCCGGACGGTCTGTAACGAAGCGGATCAGGCTTTCCGGCTTGTCCAGGGCCTTTAAGATGGTCTTCACAACCTCCAGATTGGTGCGCTCGTTGTGTCCGCCGATATTGTAAACCTCGCCCTCGCGGCCCTTGTGGATCACCAGATCAATGGCCTCGCAGTGGTCTGCCACATGGAGCCAGTCACGGACATTTTCACCGGTTCCGTATACGGGAAGCTCCTCATTTGCCAGAGCACGGCTGATGATCAAGGGGATCAGCTTCTCCGGGAAATGATAGGGACCGTAGTTGTTGGAGCAGCGGGATACGGTCACAGGCAGCCCGTAGGTTCTGTGGTAAGCCAGCACGAAAAGGTCTGCGCTTGCCTTGGAGGAAGAATAAGGGCTGGATGTGTGAAGAGGGGTCGTCTCTGTAAAGAAGAGATCCGGACGATCTAATGGCAGATCTCCGTACACCTCATCCGTTGACACCTGATGATAGCGCTTGATACCGTAGGTACGGCAGGCATCCAGCAGTGTAGTAGTTCCCATTACATTGGTACGCACAAAGGCTTCCGGATCAGTAATAGAACGGTCTACATGGCTCTCAGCCGCAAAGTTCACCACCATATCCGGTTTTTCCTTCTCAAACAGATCGAAGATAAATGCTCTGTCTGCAATATCGCCTTTTACGAACTTGTAGTTGGGCTTATTTTCAACCGGCTTTAAATTCTCCAGATTGCCTGCATAGGTCAGAAGATCCAGATTGATGATCTCATAATCCGGGTATTTATTTACCATATGGTGTACAAAGTTACTTCCGATAAATCCGGCTCCGCCGGTAACGATGATCTTCATTGATTCTATTCCTCCAAACTCTGCTGTTCCTTCAGCTTATCCACATATTTGCCGTCCAGAACATCCTTTAAATACTTTCCGTACTGATTTTTCTTAAGCACTTCATAGGTTTCAAGAACCTGCTCCTTCGTGATCCAGCCGTTTAAGTAGGCGATTTCCTCCAGGCAGGCAATCTTTCTGTGCTGGTGGGTTTCTACGGTCTTTACGAAATTGGTAGCTTCAACTAAAGACTCATGGGTTCCCGTATCCAGCCAGGTAAAGCCCTGTCCCAAAAGGATCACATCCAGCTCGCCGTTTTCCAGATAGATGCGGTTTAAGTCTGTGATCTCCAGCTCTCCTCTGGCAGAAGGCTTTAAGTTCTTTGCGTACTCTACCACACGATTGTCGTAGAAATAAAGTCCTGTGACACAGTAGTTTGACTTTGGCTTCTCCGGCTTTTCTTCGATGGAAATAGCCTTTCCCTTTTCATCAAACTCCACAATGCCGAAACGCTCCGGATCGTCCACATAGTAGCCGAACACGGTTGCGCCCTTTTCCCTGGCAGCCGCAGCCTTTAACCGCTTTGTAAGACCCTGTCCATGGAAAATATTATCGCCTAAAACCATGGCAACGGAATCGCCGCCGATAAATTCCTCCCCGATGATAAAGGCCTGAGCCAGTCCGTCGGGGCTTGGCTGAACCGCATAGCTTAAATTGATGCCAAAGGGATGTCCGTCTCCCAAAAGCGCTTTAAACCGGGGCGTGTCCTCCGGTGTGGAAATGATCAGTATATCCCGGATTCCTGCATTCATCAGCACAGACAGCGGGTAATAGATCATGGGTTTATCGTAAATAGGCAGAAGCTGCTTGGATGTAACCTTTGTCAGCGGATACAGTCTGGTTCCGCTTCCTCCGGCAAGTATGATTCCCTTCATATATTTCCTCCTTGCAGATCCGCCGCGCAGCGGATCCGACCATTATTTCTTTCCCCACTATACCATACAATCCCCTGATTTTCAAATACTGGAAGCAATATTTTGGGAATATTAAGGATTTTTATTCAATGGGTTTCTGATAAAAGCCGCCGAAAAATGTTTCTGTGGGCAGAACATTTACAATTACATGGGGATCCACCTGGCGCATCAGGTGGACAATATCCTGAACCTCATACGCGGAGACAACGGTGTGGAGCAGGCTCATCTTCTTTCCGCTGTAGCCTCCGTGGCCGTCCAGGACAGAGATTCCGTGACGGTACTGACCTACATACGCCTTTACCACCGCTTCCGGCTCCTCCGTTGTCACCTGAAGCGTTACCCGCTTATACCGATGATAAAAGCTGTCAATGGTCTTTGTGGAAATGAACTGAAACATAATGGAATAGCCCGCGTATTTCCAGCCAAAGAGATAACCGAACACACAAAGCATTCCTGCGTTAAAGGCAAATACATACTGCCAGATGGCCTTTCCCAGACGGTTTGACACATAAAGGGCGATAAAGTCCGTCCCTGCGGTAGAAGCGTTTCCTTTTAATGCAACCACAATAGCCAGACCGTAGATAAAGCCTCCAAAGCAGATATTTAAAAGCGCATCCTCAAACAAAGGCTCAAACAGGGACAGTTTCAAAAGGAAGCTGGCCAAAAAAACCTGGATCATAGAGAAAATCACAAATTTCTTTCCAATGTGGCGGTAACAGAAAATGGCAACCGGCACATTTAAAGCGATCATTCCCAGGGAAGTAGAAAAATGAATCCCCAACAGGCCTGTAATCTGCTCCGTCAGACGGGCCACTCCCGTAAAGCCGCTGGGAAGAATCCCCGTAGGCGTTAAAAAAACATTCATAGCAAAGGCCTGCAAAAGAGCGGAAAGAGTTACGGCCGCCGCTGTCATCAGATACCTCAGCGTTTTACTGTTCTTTTTCATCATACACTCCCTTTCAGCTTTCTTACCAGCGTTTCATTTACTGCATCGTAATCATTTTCATGAGGCACCGGAGCAAAGCAGTAATTCACCCAAGGGCCTGTGGTAGTTTCATCCCGCTTCCAGTCCCTGCAGGAGGAATGAACCTGGGTAAGGCCGGTTTCCTCCAACAGCGCTTTTGCATTATCTGCGTTGATGCCGCTTCCTGCCAGAAGCTGGATCTGGTTTCCATAGTTTTCCTGAAGCTCCTTTAAAAGACCGGCTCCGGCAGCTGCCTTTTCCTTAAGCCCGCTGGTGAGAATACGGTCTGTTCCCAGGCGGATCAGCTCCTCAATGGCTTCATATGGATCCTCCACACAGTCAAAAGCCCTGTGGAATACGGCTTCCCCATGAAATTCATGGATCAGGCGGATCATACGGCCTGTCCTTTCACTGTCAATTTTTCCCTCAGATGTCAAAAAGCCAAAAGCAAGCCCGTCGCTTCCATTTTCCATCAAAATACGGGCGTCTGCAAACATCTGCTCTGTTTCCGCTTCTGTGTAGCTAAATCCCGCTCCTCTGGGCCGTACCATGGAAATCACCTTCAATCCCGTATTTTCCTTTACCAGCCGCAGACTGCCGATGGAAGGCGTCAGGCCTCCCAGATACACCGCACTGTTTAATTCGATCCGCTCTGCGCCTCCCTTCCAGGCCGCCAGGGCATCCTCATAGCTTCCGCAGCATATTTCTATCATAACTACTCCTTTCTCTTTGCAATCCTCCCAAAAAACCTCTGGGGGATTTCAAATACAAATATAATTCCCAGCACAATGGCTGCCGCTGCCTTCACGGCCTCAAATCCCGTGCGGCTTGCCAGCGCCAGCTGGTCGGTGACAATGTAGTGGGCAGTCCAGTAGATGCCGGCTCCGGGAACAATAGGGAAAATACCTGGAATCATAAACAGGGTAGCCGGACAGCGCTCCCAGACCGCAAAGAGCCTGGACAGAAAGATTACGGCAGCTGCGGAAACGAACGTAGACTCTGCGGACGAAAGTCCGTCCCAGTGAAAACAGAAATACACCAGCCAGCCGATGGCACCACAGGCAGCACAAAGCCCGTAATATTTTTTCGGCACAGAAAAGAGGACTGAAAAAGCAGCCGTTCCTACTGCGGCGGCAGCCATTTCCCCTGCCAGTTCTCCCCATGGAAACGCATTCATAAAAGATTTCCTCCTGTCAATCTATAGTACATGGTAAGTACAAATCCCATTCCCAGGGCAATGCTTAAAACCACCAGCCCTGCATCCATCATCCGCACAGAACCGGCAATGTAGTCTCCATCCGTAATATCGCGGATCCCGTTTGTAAACGCCACTCCCGGAATCATGGGGATCACAGAACCGATGATCATGGAGCTGATGTGATGGCCCAGCCCCAGATGGTAAAGCACCACGCAGCAGAAGGTCACCAGAGCTCCTCCCAGAATATTCTGCACCAGTTTTGACAGATTTTTCCCTATATATAAAATATAGACATACAGCACAAGGCCGGACAGAAAAGCAGCTGCGCTGTCTGCCAGATCGCCGCCCAGCAGATAGCAGAACGCCCCGCTTCCCACCGCCGAAGCCCCGATCTGAACGCCCTTTCTCTTTCCGGGCATCTGTTCAATATCATCCAGGCATCTCCCAAGCTCCTCTACCGTATGCTTTCCCTCTTCAATCTCCCTGGAAAGCTGATTTACAGCCGCCACACGGTTTAAGTGCGCCCCGCTGACAGGAATGTGCTGTACCCTGGCAAAAAAGCTTTCCCTTTCGTTCCCCATGGTAGAAAAAATACCATTGCTCAGTACAAAGGAATTGGCGGATTCAATCCCGTAATGACGGCAGATCCGGTCAATAGTTTCCTCCACCCGTGAGATCTCCGCCCCATTTTCCAAAAGGATATGCCCGGCACGCATGGCGATTTCCATGATTTTTTCTTTCTGTTCTTCAGGGACGGTGCAGATGTGGGGATGGGACTGTAGTCGTTTCTGTTCGATCATTTTATATTATCTCCTGCTTATTAAACACATATTTTTATTGTACTCTGAATTCCCCATGAAAACAACCATTCCTTGCAATCCGGATATCCGAATATTACTTTTATCCTTTTTCATGCTGCATTTAAAGAAAACATATACCACAATATAATAATTAAAGGAGTACGAACTGAATCATACTCCTTTTTGTTTACTTCATATCATTTTTTAAGAAATACTTTTTCCCACTCTTCAGGAAGATATTTTCTGGTATTACCAATCATTTCTTTCAGAAGTTTTTCTCCATCTCCAAAACTGATACGCCCATGAACCAAAGGATCTTTCATAAAAGCTTCATAGGCTTTTTCAAAGTTACATTCCATTGCAGCTTGCAAAATTTTTTCATAACCTTCAATATGAGGCATTGTAAGTCTTCTGATTTCTTCCGGACATACTCCAGCGTAAACTGGTGCAATATGATCCCTGCTAAATACCGCATTCGTTTCTACAACAGATTCTCTGGGGAAATTTGGAATCTGACCGGCAAAATTAGGAATATTTACATTGGTTACAAAACGTTCTAAACCACATAAAGCTTTTATTAAACGCAATCCCTCCTCTCCTGTATCCTTTAATTCTAAGTTTTCTAAACCGCCAGCAAGTCGCTCCGCCTGTCTATTTTTCTGTTCCTGTCGTTCTTTTCTCCACGCTACTGTAGTTAATGCAAACTTCCATTTCTTTACGGTTTCTGGATCTTTCAAATACATCTCCCCAGGCATAAACTCTGCCAGATGTCTGTCTCCTGCAGCAGCAATTGCGCCATACCGGCGGAATAAATCAAACTTCACCCGATGTGCACAGTTAAATGTACCATTCATCCAATTTCTATCCGGATCATGATATCCTTCTTCAAAATTACGCTCAATAAAATTCTGATAAACAGGAAATAAATCCATATCCTTGTAAGATGCTTTGGTAAACCATGTAAAATGATTAATTCCAATCACATCTACCAATATTTCTTCTCTTTCTATCTCCTTAATTCCTGTTTCCATTCTAACAATATCGCGCAGAACCTTCTGAGTTCCAAACACCTCATGACAGCATCCAAACGCTTTTATTCCGGGAAAAACATGATATAATGTCTTAACACACAATGACATGGGATTCGTATAATTTATCACCCATGCATCAGGACAATATGTATGTATCGCCTCTGCAATTTCTGCAAACATTGGGATAGTACGTAACGCACGTACCAGTCCTCCCGGTCCCGTAGTATCGCCTACCGATTGATAAATTCCATATCGTTCCGGTAAATGTACATCTGATTCCATCTCATCAAATGTTCCCGGAAGGATTGAAATTACCACAAAATCGGCTCCTTCCAACGCAGTTCCCAATGATTCACTTGTTTCAAACTCCCACTGTCCCTTCACATCCTCCCGTGAAAACAGTCTTTTTCCTATTATTTCATTATCATGAGCCGCCTCTCTGTCAATGTCATATAAGCGTACCGTTCCACTTATACTTGTTTCTTTGGACAAATCTGTCATAAATACCCAGGCCCAGGCATGACTGCCTCCTCCAATATAAGCAATTTTCAAGTCTTTTATATGCTGTTTCATCACTCTTTTGTCTCCTTTGGATTTTCATTAAATGTGATATATGACATGTCCGGAAATGAGTATTCGCCTCTATAATTAGAAGCATTATACACCGGATATTTAACTGGATGATACGAACTATCTTCTATTTCATTTTCCTGTGTATAAATATACAGGCTATGGTAATCCCATACTACAAGTTCATCCCTGCTATCCCCGAGTAAATCTATAGCCTCACAGCACATAACTGGATGACCATCATCTGGAAATACAACTGCAATATCTCCATGACCATCCATCAGTCCTCCTTTTTCAGCATCGGCGTTCGTAAGAAAAAAATCCGTCCCATTCCCCAGCCAATTTACAGGAGCAAGTATATTGCCATTCATTTCATTCTCTTTTTCCCATAACTCATTTCCATCTGAATCATACAGATAAATCACTCCCTGATGTCCCCAAAAATTAGTTACTGCAATTTCAAATCCTTTACGTTCCGGCAGATAGTTGGCAATGCTGATTCTTTGTGCATGTCCAATATAGTCCCTGCTCAAAATATTTCCCTGGAAATCTCCTATAAAAAATCCCTGAGTACCGGAAACACATGCAAAATACCCCTTATCTATATCATTTTTAAATTTACCAGCCACAATTTCATCGGTATGATCCAGTTCTATAGAATACGTCCACAAAACATTCCCCTGACAATCTAATAGTGTATAACCCACTAAAATCTCATCATGTCCATCCCCATTTACATCTACGGCCAACGGATAATGGCCTGTATTCTTAGGACTTTGGTATTTCCATAATAAATTTAAATTGCTGTCTAATGCATAAATACGGCAATATCTATCTTTTATTAAAATATCACTCGGCCTTTCCAGACCTCTAAAATTGCAAATACGAATTCCATCTGGGTTAATTCTATCAAAAGCGTACTGATTATAGGGCACACCTATCAACGTTTCGTTATCTTCATCTGATACAGGTGTAGCTGCTGATTTTTTTATCTTTCCCGTCCTTCCATCAAGAATCTGAATTTGAAAATTTTTTGCTGTAATTACCTCATCATATCCATCACCGTCAATATCATAAACCTGACACGGAAGATCCGCGCTGATCTTTCCAAGAATATTTGAGTTTTCTGAGGGTTCTCCAATCTGCCACAATATATTTCCATTCAAATCTATAGCTGTGAGACAGCTTATATGAGCATATGCATCTCTATCTACTCTTTTCTGAGCCTGTGGAATTACAATCTGCCATTCATCATTTCCCAGAAGATGTCCAAAACGAATCTGACGGCTGGTTCCAAAATTCTGAAGATCCAGCTTACGCACTAATTTCATATGAGGATAAGACGCCTGAAGCTTCTTCAAACGTTTCTTCTCTTGTTTTTCCAAATATTGAATTTCTCTAAAAGTGCTGTCTTCCGTACTGACATATATATCTGTAAACTGTGTTGGGCAATCGGCCGTTATTCCTATCTTTCCTCCACGCATTGCCAATTCTGTATCCATATCCATAACCAGCGTACTGTTTATAAAACATTTTACATTTTTCCCATCCACGGATACCTTTATTTTATACCACTGATCCGAATCAGACATAAATTTCTTTTCCGTTAATATATGGACTTCTTCCTTGTGACGCCATGCAAGTCTTGCTGTTTTCTTTTCTTCTAAAGAAAATACGAGGGTATCAATGCTATTATTCATACAAAATGCAATTCCTGCCATACCACTGGTTGAAATCCTGCGCATAGACACAGAAACGTCATAATCCTTCCAGCCCGTATTTCCTGTCTGGAGCGTTGGAAAAATACGATGTGGAATACCTTTTTCAATACGACTCTGTTCCATATAGTGCTTTCCGTTTTCTTCCGTAACAATCCATGACGGTCCATGTCCATTATAACGGTAATTACATACCTGATCCTTCCATTCTCCGCAAACGCCTTTTGGTGTCACATAGTGATATTCTCCAGCAGCTGAGTGATCTGGATCATAAGGAAATTCCCCTATAGGGAATTTCCTAAAATCATCTGAAAACAGACATATATTTCTCATAATAGTTACCTTCTCTCCATCTTATCCCTTAATTCCACTGGAAGCCACACCCTCTACGATATATTTCTGCAACAGCATAAAAATGATAATAATCGGCATAAGGGACAGTACGCACATTGCAAACATCGCACCATAGTCAGAGGAACTCATAGGATCGGTGAAATTTTTCAATGCAATGGATACCGTATATTTTTCTGGCGAATTAAGATAAAGCAACGATCCCATGTAATCATCCCATTTCCAGTAGAACTCAAAAATCGCACACGTTACCATTGCAGGTTTTACAAGCGGAAGCATAATACTGGTAAATATTGTATATGGACTACATCCATCCATCTTTGCTGCCTCATCCAAATCCTTTGGTACTCCTTCAATAAACTGCATTATCATAAAAATAAACAATGGCTTAGCACACCAGGCCGGGACTACAATTGGCATCGGGGAATTTACCCATCCTAACAAATTAAAAATAATATATTGGGGAATCATAATTACCTGATTCGGAAGCATCATTGTAATCATCATGCAAAAAAACAATCCCCTTTTTCCCGTAAAGTTAGCTCTTGCAAAACCATAAGCTACCATAGTTGAAGAAATAACCGCACCAATCGTTGCAAGTACTGTAATTATAATCGAATTCTTGAAGAATGTAGCAAAGGTGATCCCACCGAATCCCTTCCAACCAGTTATGTAATTTAAAATCGTCCATTGACTCGGAATCAGCTGAGCAGCCGTAGTCATAACCTGATCTGTGGGCTTAAATGAGCTGAGAAACATCCATGCAATAGGATAAAACATGAAAATGGCAATTCCTCCTACTATCACATGGAAAACAACTGCATTCCATCTGCGTTTTGTTTTCATTCCCATCTTCATGTCCTGCTCACCCCCTTCTTCTTTTTAGATGCCATATCTGTATTATTTTCATAAAATACCCATTGTTTTGAAGAACGAAATACCATTGCTGTAAAAAATCCTACAATTACCAAAAGAATCCATGCCATAGCAGACCCATATCCCATTTCATAATATTTAAAGCTATTTTGGTATAGATAAAGGATATAGACCAGTGTTTCATTAACAGGTCCTCCTCCAGTAATGATTTGTGCCTGTGTAAATACCATAAAACCATTAATAATCTGCATAATCAGATTAAACAGGATAATAGGACTTAAAAGGGGCAGCGTAATAGAGAAAAACATCCTTATTTTTCCTGCTCCATCCACCTCTGCTGCTTCATAGTACGAAGTTGAAATCTGTTTTAAACCCGACAAAAAGATGAGCATAGACGATCCAAACTGCCATACATACAGCAATATCAAAACATAAATTGCAGTATCTGTATTTCCTAACCAGTTTATCTTACAATTAATACCCATCGCCTGGAGAATACTGTTAAGAACACCTGATTTTGTAAACAGGTTTCTCCACATCACAGATACTGCTACTGATCCGCCGATTATAGATGGAAGGTAATAAACTACCCGGTAAACTGGAACTGCCCTGCTTTTACGGTTCAAAATCATAGCTACAAACAAAGCGAATATCAATCTTAATGGAACCGAAATAAACGCAAATTTAAATGTAACAAACAGTGATTTTAAAAACAGCTTATCCTGTGTAAAAAGTTTTACATAATTGTCCAATCCAACAAATTTTGTATCCGGAGACAAAATATTAAAATTAGTGAATGACAAAATAAAGGACATAATAAAGGGCACTAATGTAAAACAGAGAAATCCTGCCAGCCATGGAAAAATAAATACATATCCCACTACATTTTCATTATAGATGGACCATTTTTTTCTGCCACGTTCCACGTCTTTAACCTCCTGGCTGTTTTTTTATTTTGCAAGAATTTCCAACGACTGCTCCATCCAACTATCTACACATTCCTGTGCAGTCATCTGTCCATACATCAATTCATTCACATTATTGTTCAGTACCTCTACACACTGTCTTGATGTAGATGGTTCTGCCGGATCTGCATCGCGGCAATAATCCACTACCTCATCCATAAAATCATATACCTTTTTTTCATTTCCCTCTGCTTTGGTTTTTAATTCCTCACGGATTATTTTTGAAGCCGGTATTCCACGTTCTCCATTTAATGTTTCATTTGCAGTCTTATCATTGATAAAGAAACTGATTGCTTTAGCGGCAGTTTCAGGATCAGGACAATCTTTTGTTATGGAAAAGAACTGAGCCGGCCTTACATACATTCCCTTTTCCGTCCCATTATCAAACAAAGGCTGTGTAGTCATTGCCAGATTCTGGTCAAAGTAGCCTGCAAAGTTAGAAAATTGAGAACTCCAGTTCATTCCCATTGCAGCTTCTCCCGTACAGAGCGCTCTTTCTGAATTATCTTTCCACAAAAGCTGATCTCCCGGATTAACAAATACGCCTTCCTGTGTTAAATCATAGCAATCCTGCAGAACCTGAACAAGCTCGGCTTTCGTTGTATCGTCAAAGCCAAACCCTTTTCCATCCTCAGAATATAAAGCCTGTCCCTTGGAACGAATCATTGGTTCTAATAAATATCTCGGCATTCCTAATGCCACATTCTCTGTCTGTACCCCTGTTTTTTCATAAATCTCTCTTGCAGCAGATACAAATTCAGACCATGTCCAACCCATCTTCGGAGTTTTTACCCCGGCAGCATCAAAAAGATCCTGATTGTACATAATTGTCATTACATTGGCCCCAAGAGACACTCCATAAAACCCATCTTTATAATTTCCTCCGGAAATATAAATATCGTCACAGTTACTTAAGTCCAACGCTCCGCTTTCCACATATGGATTTAAATCCAGTAAAAGTCCATTATTAATATAACCGGCATACTGATCCGTTACCTGCTGAACAATACCAGGAAGATTATTTCCTACTGACTGTGTCGCCAACGTTTCCCAGTATGCATCATAACTGTTATACTCATATGTAAAATCAGCACCGTTGGCCTCAGCAAACGCATCAAATGCCGCAATCGTCGCATCTGCCCGTTTCTGATTTCCCCACCATGCTATCCGAATACCTTCGCCTGTCTTTCCATTTGCAGATGCATTTTTCCCTGATGCATCCGCCTGAGTATTTTCATTCTGAATAGCCGTTGGTTTTTCATCCGAGTTTCCCGAACATCCTGTCACTGCCACTCCTGCTACCGCTGCTGCTGCTAAAAACAATAAACTTTTCTTCATAAACAACCTTCCCTTCTCTCTGTTTTAAAATACAGATTTTATTGATATTTTTATTATACAAATGTAGCTTTTCGCGTAAAATGCAAAAATTTTTCGCACAAACTGCAAAAAAGGGCGTTTAAAAGGTATTTTATTCCCTCTTAAACGCCCTTTTGGTACTCATTTTCTTGGATCTTGATTATCTGGAATGTACTCTAATAGGTCAGCAATATCACACTCTAATATTTTGCAGATTTGATTTAACTGATCTAAACTGATACGCTCAGTAAATTCATTGTAAAGATCACTGATTGTATTAGGCCTTATTCCCGTAAGTCGGGATAATTGAGCCTGGCTCCAGCGTTTCTCACCAAGAAGCCGTGAAAGATGAATCTTTATCATCCGATCACCCCTTGGTTCGATTTTACTGCTGAAATACCCTCAGTTTTTGATTTTGTTACATCCTAACCAAAACTGATACATTCTATCAGAAATTAGTTATGATTAGTTCTGAGTAATCATCCTGATTTCCGTTTGATGGCAATGTATTCTTTCTATTGATTTCCTTAATTCTATACTCAGAATATAACTCACGAATAAATTCATCATTATTATAGGAAAGAATAAATTTCCCTTTAATCTTTTTCAAAACTTCTTTTAAACGGTAATGGTCTTCTTTAGAGAAAGGAACATTATAATATTTTTCAGTTCCTACATATGGCGGATCCAAATAAAACAATGCCCTTTCCCTATCATAAACTTTAATCAGGTCTGCAAAATCCTTCTGTTCAATCACAACACCTTTGAGCCGTTCCTTTACTTTAGATAGATACTCTATCCCATAATCAATACATTTTGATGATGTTGAAAACGTCCTCCGGTCACTGCCAAAGCTAATTTTTACTAAATAGTAAAAACGAGCAGCCCGCTGAATATCAGTCAAACCACGGCACTTCATCTGTTCTTTAAAATCAAAATATAATTCTCTGGAAGATAAAAGCCACTGTAACTCTTCCTGTAAGGCATTACAATGATATTTTGTGCAACGATAAAGATTTATCAGTTCCCCATCCATATCATTAAACACTTCCAGTTGACTTTTCTTTTTTTCTTTACCAAAAAGTACCCAGCCCGCTCCTCCAAAAACCTCTATATAACGCTCTACATCTTCTGGAAATAATGCAAGAATATCTTCACGCAAAGCTCTCTTTCCACCAATCCATCCAATAAAACTGTTCATTTTGCCATCCTTTCTAAGGGGTGATCGGATGGCTGCTAACCTAATCTACATACCAGATTTCCTGTGCACCATTATCTCTAGTATGCCAACAGGCTCCTTCTAACGGACCATCTGGGGTGAAATAATACCAATCTCCAGAACCATCTAAAGGGTCACATTCCACTCCATTCCAACGGTGCCAGGAAGTGCACATGTAGCCATCTGGATTAAATAAATACCAATGATGGTTAATTACCTCCCATTTATTCGCCGGATATGATCCATTGCCTGTATGGTACCACCACCCATTTGGTGTATTAACCCAGCCAATCGGAATCGCACTTTCCCAAGTGCGCATAAATGCCTCTGGATTAGGATACAGCTTTTTAATACCAGAAGTGCTGCTCCCCCAGTCTGGTAACTGAAAATGAGGCTTGTCTACTGAATTTTTCCAACTGCCTCCCCATTCTAACCCTAATGATATTCCGATTTTTCCAACCTTTGAAAAAAATCCGTCGTTATCATAATATGCCCCTCTTCCATCGTTCCTGAAAAAATCAAATGCGGTTCCCCACTGATGATAAGAACTATAGCTGTATCCCGGAGCATTGGTGACAATATTTCCAGGCTCTGTCCTTCCCTGTGCATATAACGCATCCTGTTCAGCTACTGTGCGTAAAGTTTCACCAATTTTTATTATTAAGCCCCGTGCCTTACATTCGGAAATAAGAGTACTGGCTAATGCTTGTAAACGCGGATGACATAAGGTAATATCTCTCACTTTTATCACCACTTTCTTAATCTCTTACAATATCACCGTTTGCTTCGATATGCCAACCATCGGCAATCGTAAACTTTCCTGTATCCTCATGATAGTCTAAACCATGATCCGGACCATCATATAAAGATTTCAGTTCCAGAATCTCTGGCCCAAGTGCATGTTTTAACTTTTCTTCAATTTCTGGTATTTCATTGACATTGATGGGTTTCCATGGTTCATTTGGCAGTACATAGTTCATAGTTTTACCTCTCTTTATTGTATTTTGATCTGTTCCATATTTCTCTGACACGTTCCCAGCCATCCATAGCTACAAGAGCAACCATAAATGCAGCTAAAAAACAGGCTACTAACATATACCACTCAATCGGCTGCTTAAGATATGACATCAAAGCAATAAAAATAACTGGACATAAAATTAATGACAGCACAATCACTACCACCGATGTTGGTAATGAGTCCAGACCGGGCCAGGATTTAATAACCTGAGTGATAGCTGACACCAAAAATGCCATTATTCCAATGGCAATCAGCAAATACGATACATACTGTATCAAGTTTTGTACTTCCATAAACATTCCTTCTTTCTAAATGTATTTTTATGTATGATAAAAGGCCCCAAAGGGACCTGAATTTTCGTTTTTATTGTGTATAATACCAAGCTCTCAGAAACGGCAAAGCAGCAAGGAATCCCACTATACAGTTCTGATATCTTGGAAGCTCAGGGAGGAGGGCGGCTGTTGTATTATGATGCTAACAGTGCCAACACACCATATAAAGCTGGCATCACGCAAGCATCAGAAGGTGTCGCCATTACTGTAGGAAATTGGTCTAATTTTATAACATCGTTAGCCATTCCTAAAGGAGATACAACATTATATCTATACAGTAAGAGTAACGGGATAGTTACAGACTGGAAAGCAATCAACTGACTAAATCATACTTTTATGACATTTTGAAGCAACAAGATTCTCCAATAATCCCCTTGTCGCAGTAGACACCAAAAACCATATTGCCCCGCATATAGGATATTCCGCTGACGGATTTCAATGTTGTAACAACAATGGTATTGTTTCTAGTGTTCAGTATCCATACCGCCGTTTCATTTTCATTTGTGCCCTTGGTACATGTTACAATGTAGGTATTATCCAGTCCAAGAGTATAATTAAAGCCTTTTTTGTCAACAGAAGCATCTATTATTGCCGTTCCATAAAAATGATTTTTTATATGGTCATTTATAGCAATTACCGCATTGTTAATTCCACTATATGCATTATATAGAGCATGTTGAGATGCAGCTGTACCTTCCAAAGCTCCACCTACTGGAATGACATATTCATTTGACAATTTTACATGTCCATAGTATACGTTATTCCCCATTCCGTTACTACCATCAGTACTAGCATGGGAAATAGCGGCCTTTCCAGAAAGGTTGGTATTGCGCACATAAGTATAAAAATTCATTTTACTCTACATATATGCATCCTGTTCTACTAATTCCTCCCAGTTGTATGTACAACAAATAAGCCTCCCTTCTGGCAGGCTAAAAAAATCTATCAGAATCTATCACCTATGATGCTGCATACATATCATATTCGTATTTCAGCCGACCTTGACTATTTTTCGCATAGATGCGAGTGGTCTCTGTGCTGGCATGGCCCATGATATCGCACAGAGTAGGAAGTGGCATCCCCTTATTTAATGCACGGGTAGCAAATGTGTGCCGTAGTAGGTGAGGAAATACCCTCTTGGTAATCCCTGCCCGTTGCGCTATGGCCCGGATCACATTTTCCAAAGCATTCTTTTTTAATCCCTGGTGTGGAGATCTCAGTGAGAGAATCACGGATCCAGACCGCCGTCCATCCAAATACCGCTCCAAATATTCCAGAGCTCTATCTGAAAAGAATACAATCCGCTCTTTCTGTCCTTTTCCCAGTACCTTCACAGATCCACTCTCAAGATCAATCTCTTCCACCTTCATTCCTACAACCTCCGACACCCGGCAGCCGGTAGCCAAAAACAACTCCAGTACCAGATTATCCCGGATGTTTTCCCCGCAGGCAATCCGCATCTTCTCTACTTCCCTGCTGTTTAGTGCCTCCCGCACCTCAGCTACATACTTAATCGGGTCTATAGTAGCCATAGGATTACGGCTTATATAGCCCCGGTCATGCAGGAACGTAAAAAAGCTGCTACAGATCAGGCGCTTATGGTCCTTGGTACTGCCGCTGATCTGCCGGGCCTCTGCATAGGCATTAAGACAGGATACAATATCATCCCCTGTAATCTCCTGCACAGGCTTACTGACATAAACCAGCAGCTCTCTTAAGAATGTCCCATACTGCCGGATGGTACTCTTGGAATAGCCACCGAAGATCATCCGGGACATAAAAATATCATACTCTGGCCAGCTTACCACCTCTGTGCTCAGTCCCGTTTCCCTCTTACTGACATCATAATCCCGCAGCACTGCTGATAATGCTCCATCAATCACCTGCAGAACAGGCCGTTCCAGCTCACGGGCCAGCCTTGCCATCAGATCATCTTTTAATTTGATCTCATCCATACACGCATCCTCCTTATATTGATACCTTAATTCTAAGGTAGGGGGATGCATATATGGTAGACTGCTTTAATGTGCGCAATACCAAGGCACCGAAAAAAGATGAGGAAAATGTTTTTAGCACAATGCAGTTCCTTGAATCTAGCAATTTTGGCGCTGGAGCAGGTAATGCTGCTGTTACCATACGAGCACGGACAGATATCAATCCCTCTTCCAGACCAGGAATACATATGGATTGCTTCAAAACGGGTGGCGCAGTGCTCTACTTGGACACTGACATGAAATTGAAATTGCTTATAAATGACAGTACTACCAAGATAATAGCCACTGAGTAAAACAATCAAAAAACGATGCTGCCTCTCATACGAACCTCTGATTGTGGTATTGCGGTTCCGTTTAGCGTTTCCAGACGAATTTCACCGCTTGGTGTGATGCGTATCAGAAGGAAACGATTTCCGGTCATATCGTAGCAATAGCTATATACATCCTGTTTGATATGCATATATTGAGCTGGAATATTGCCAATTACGGAATCTTTTAAGGAGGTTGGGTATACAAAAGCTTGAATAGAGTATATATATTGTCCGTTGCTGTATTGAGCTACATTATGGAACCCAATAGATATATAGCCTGGCTTTGTAGATACACCATCCCGATCAGGAATATCATAGGTAGCTACAATAGATTTTTCTGAGAGCTTGGTATTGAGCACATCAAGCAACCCCTTAAGTTCCTTACCCATAGGCCCTGACAATACAGTACTTTCATCTGTTGCCAGCAGGTGATTGACAATCTTACTTTTCATAATGTAATCTGCCAGCTTCTCTGTCAAAACAGTATTCAGTTTTTCGTTGCTGACCAATTCATTCACGATTTTTTCAGCTACTGCATCAAATAACTCCTGACTCATTACGGTACTGCCGCTGTCACCCATAATCCCATGTGTATCTATCACAGGCAGATTACTGGCCTTAAAAGTTTCCTTGGTGATAATACTTCCCGGAGTGACTGCAGCAGTCACTTTTTCCACGGTTCCGATCAACACATACAGGGTAAATTCTGCATATTTGGTCCGGTTGGCTGATCCGTTGGCATATATGTAAGTAGGATCGGTAGAGATGTCCATATATGCATACAGGATCTCTCCCTCATCTGGGTCTGTCGCATACAATCCTACCTCTGTGAGCAGGAACCCTTCTTCTACCTGATCACTGCTGACCTGCATGGTAACGTATGCCTTATCTTCCTGGGTACCATAATCCGCAATCTCGGCATCCATTTTATAGGACGATAATGAAATCATTGAATCTGGGGAATAACCCTCTGGCGGCTTCCCTGTCCCTACAGCCGCACGGCTGAAGGAAAGCGTCCCTTTTGCTGCAACAAGTTTCGTAATAAGGTTTAATCCCTTACGGGTTATAAATGTGCCTGTCGCCTGAATTGTATTTTCATTGGCCATACCTATACCTCCGGATAAATAATCATCTTACTGTATGTACAAATCCCTCCCTGCACAGTTACACCTGCAGTTCCTTTCTGGGTCCCGTTTACTTCCTGTGGATATGCTGTATATCTGATCCGGTCACCGCTTCCAGCACCAGCATATAGGTGCCTCAATCCCAAATACCTCTGAAGAAATTCATGGATTACTTTCAGATGTGCCGGAATATACATCAATATCCTCTTTTCCTGTTCCAGATCTGGTTTTTGTGCATCAAAATAGTACCGGATCGTGATCGTAAGGTGTTCTGCATCCTCCAGAATCTCACAATCCCATCCTGTAATCTGTTTAATTTTGGCTTTTAAATTAGGGATATTCATAACTACTTCACTTAATAGTTCCATCCTTCCTCGCAGCCACTCTGCCAGATCAAAGATCACATCCAGATATGCCTGCTCTGCCTGGAGCAGGTCCTCCATCTGCGGGATCCGTGTCTTGATCTTTGGCAGCATTGTTTCACTGGTTAACATTAAGTGTCAGTCCTTTCAACTTGAAAAATTGGCTGTAGGTTGCTGTAAGTGAGTCTTTCTGGTCGTTGACCGTATAATCCACGATCTCTTTCACGCCCTGGATCCCGCCTATGATCAGGCCAATCCTGTGATAATTAAGTACCGTTCCTTCCTGACCGGAAAAAGCCACCTCTGACAGATACTCTGATATGGCTTTCTGTACCTGGGTCTGTATCCCACCGATTTCTATTCCGTCCTGCAGCTCCACAATGCCCTGGATGGTAACCTCCACCGCTTCTGCTGCGCGGATAATGGGCTTGGCGCCAACTGGGCGCTGGGTTTTTATATATTCCTCCACCAAATGGATTGTTTCCTCTGATGGGGCGGTAGCTTCCGGCGTGATCAACGCTACATACACAACTCCGGATCCATCCCGGACTCCGTAGGCCCTGGCATTTCCCACCACTTTTTTCCCACTGGAATCTTCCACCTGTTTTGCCCAGAATACATAATGGTTTTCATTTCCAGAGGTCACAACCTGCTCAATCTGTTTATCAATTTCATCCCATAATGGCCGTATCAGCATCCCATTATACATGGCCAATACTTCTGATACCGCCTGAAGGTTATCCATTGTAAAGCTGCCTTCGATCCGGCTGTCTTCATTCCGCAGATTTTTCTTCAGCTCCTCCAGGATTTCTGATGCTGTCCATTCCATCACACCACCGCCATTTCATAAATAAACTGATCTGTTCCATAGATGGTCCGGCACTGGAAGGTTACCTGTATGCCAGACTGCAAAGGTTCAAAATCAAAATCCGATAATTCCTCAATATACGGATTACACATCAGGGCCTCCGTGATATACCGTTCCAGCTCCATCCGGGTTACATCATCACTCAGGGGCTGCCCCATCAGCTTATCTTCAATTTCACTTCCAAACGCCCGGTCATAAGCTATGTAACGGTACCGGGCTGTCCCCAATGCAAAATAGATCCAGATCCGGAGCGCTTCATTCCCTTCCACCAGATATGTGTTTCCATCTTTAAGCTTCAGGCACTGGTTTTCAAAGTCATACGCATATTCCCGAAACATGGGAAGATCCTTATTCACCTCTAATGCCACATCTGGATTTATAAATGGAAAAACTCCCATAGTATTACACCACCTTGCATATTACATAAAACGATGTTCCAATCTGCGCCGCCAGAACCAAATCCCCTGCCTGTGCGCTGCAGTCTGGATTCTGGTGGATATTGTGCGAAAATATCTGTCCCCCAATCCGGATGGCATTCGGGGATACATATTCTGCGCACAATAGTCCCCCCGTTTCTGCGGCCTGCTGGTTTCTCAGTTTTTTTGCAAGCTTTCCTGTATACTCTCCCATCTCATTTCTCCTCATCTTTTTTCGGCTTTTCTATTTCAATCTCATCCATCAAGTTCTGAAATGATAATGTCAGGGACATGGCAGATTCTCCATTCGCATAGGTATGGCTGTCGCTTTCGATATAAAAGCGTCCGAGCAGTCCTGTTTCATGCTCCTGCACCAATACCGCATAGCCGGAAACCGCCCGGATATCATCCGGAAGCCCGGTCACAGATGCCGTAGGCTCACTGCCCTTCAGCATATTTTTAGCCTCCACCTCCGCATCCTTATCCTCCTCTTTCTGAAGGATTTCCTGGATCGTCCCATAAGCGGCCTGGCTTTCCAGGTCTTCCACTGTGCCAATCACAGCACCCTTTTTATCGGTGATTAAAACCTTATTAACCAGGTTTTTAAGGGTTGTTTTATAAGACGCTCCAGATAGATTGGCATCCCCTGTAAGGATCACGCCGCTGTCCTGTCCTTTTTCGATCACGGACACCTGGCTGACCCGTTCCATCACAAGCTGATATACCTTTCCATTCTGCCGTGCAGCCGCTGTATAGGAGGACTGTATGATCTGATAACCCGTCTTTTTCACACAGGGGTTAGTGATTGTAATCCCTGTTGCCGCCATTGTACCGGCTGATATTCCCAGGGCTGCACACACATCTCTGGCTATGTCCTCCGGGGTTCCATAATAATCTTTGGTTATTTTCGATTTGTTAATATAAAAAAGCAGGTCATAAGCCAGATAACGGATCTGGTTGCTTGCTGCTGTTTTATCTATATCAAAAATAATCCCGCCAAAGATGCAGGTTCCTGATGGATCCTGAAGCAGAACCTGATCCCCTTCATTGACTGCTGCAGCAGGAAAATTTTTATCCAGTACATTCTGGGCAACCGTAAATTCCAGCTTCCGGGAAATCTGTCCGGAATCGCCTCCCCAGGTAATGGATTCTACCAGTTCGCTCAAATCCCTGTCTTTAACCAATAGTTTCATTCCTCCCACCTCCTATGGGATCGTCAATACCGTTCCCGGATAGATCCACCAGCCGTTATTGCTGCTGCTTTTTCCATGTTTTTTCGCTGCTTCTTCAATCACAGCGCTGTTTGCCGCATAGATCTGGGTATTCTGGCTTCCATTCCCGTAATACTTTTTCGCGATCCCCCATAGTGTATCCCCGCCCCCTACTGTATGGGTCTTAGCGGGGACGGCTTCATCCGGCCGCTGTTTTAAGCCATTATCTTGTACCTGAAGGGGGACTGCTACGGTCGGGACCGTCAATGTCCGGTATTCTGACAGCTCCAGTGTATAGTAGACATCATCGCTGCCTTCTTTTACCTTAAACGTACATTTATCAATCAGCATGGCCAGATTGATACCCATGTCTGTGATGATCAGCCGTTTGACTTCCTTATTTTCTTTCCAGTTTTCAATCTTAGCCCGGTATTTTCCGGGTGTCCGGTCTGCATAATGGTAAAATGGTGATTTACGGCCCGGAAAAAAAGAAGAAAGGGTTACTGTGGTGATATCCCTATTTCCTTTCAGATTGATGCCTCCCATATTCAAAAGGGTCATGCGCTTATTAAGCTGAGGCATAACCACATCCAGCTCTGCCGGATTGATCGGCAGCACCATATCTCCCAGTTTTATCTTCCTGCTTTTTCCCATGGCCGTTCCTCCCATTATGCTGTATTATCAAGTTCCTCAATAATTTTTTTCGCTGTACGCTCTGCAATTTCATCAATGTCACCGTCACTGCGGACCGTCACATGATCTGCAATCTTCTGGATCGTCAGCGATATCTGCGTTCCATTCCTGTCTGTTCCCCGCCCTGATCCGGCTAATCCCCGGCTCATTACAGGCTGCTGGTACAGCTGGATGATGTTGCTGTCTTTTCTGGCAGCCCACGCTACACTCTCCTTTGACGGCAGGATTCTGGTCCCGCGCGGAAGGTCGATCAGCTCTGGTCCCTGTTCGCCAACCCATGTCGGGCCGCCACGCCAGTGGTTATCTCCCCGTGCATTCTTTCCTGGGCTTCCTCCCTTGCTTCCGCCTCCACCGTTTCCTTCGCCTCCGCCACCGTCTCCGGTTACGAGGTCTTTCACCTTATTCCAAGCTCCGGCAAGCAGGTCTGCACCTTTTCCGATCGTATCAAAGATTGGTTCCAGGACATCCCAGACACCGCTGATCACACGCTGGATACCGGGCCATACCCGCTGCACCACGCCAAAGACCATCTCAAACGTAGTGACTAAAAGATCCATGATCGGGCTGATGATCCCCCAGGCAGTCGAAAGTATCTCCGCGATGGCCGGTCCTGCCGTTGCAATAACCGAATAGATGAAATCGGACCGCTCTGCAAGGAATGACACCACTCCTCCAATCTTTTCCGCAATCCCGGACATGATGGTTGTAATAACTGGTGCCACTGCCGAAATAGCTGACCCAATCCCACCAGCTACTGCCCCGATGATACCTGCTGCCTGCTGGATGGTTGGAACCAGGGTCATGATAACCGGGCCGATGCCGGACATGGCAGTTGTTACCGCCGGAGCAATCTGGCTAAACCCTGATGAAATACTGCTCACAAAGCTGGATGCCACAGGAAGGGCTGTTGATGCCAGGCTGCTGATGACCGGGCCTACCTGGTTGAACGCTGATCTGGCTGCACCGATTCCCTTGCTCAGATTCTGCCCAAACGATGCGGACAGCTTCTGGATCACCGGCTGGGCCTTGTCGATCATGGAAATGGTATCTGATAAAACAGGCTTTAACTGTTCAACAATACCAAGGCCAAAATCGGCAGCATTGCTTTTCAGTTTTCCTGTAATGGTGGATACCAGGCCTGCTCCGGATCCCGCAAGCTTTCCTGCAGCACCTCCGAAAAAGCTCTCAAGATCTCCCGATACGCCGGAAAAGCCCTTTTTCTTAAATTCATCTGCCGAAACTTTAAAGCCGAATTCCTTTAAGCGCTCTGTCTCTCCGACTTTCAGATCTCCCAGAGCTTCCATGGCGTCCATCAGCGTCTTGGTTCCGCCGCTGGCAGCAGCCATATCCTCCGCCAGCTTTACCATATCCATAGCCGAGGATGTGTCGCCTCCGGCCAATGATACGGCCCTGGATCCGGCCTGGATTACTTCTCCAGTTTCAAATGGCGTTGCATTGGCATTGCTCCGCAGCTGTTCAATATAGGACTGGGACTGGGCTTTGACATCATCCTGCGACAGCGCTTTATTGGTTGCCCCAATAAAATGCTCAATGGAGATCTGCTGCTGTTCCAGCTGCATACCGGCACTGACTGATCCTCCCAGTGCCATCGTCCCTGCAGCAGCTGCGACCCCGACCGGTATCATAGCCTTCTTGGCAATTTTCCCCAGCTTTCCGGCAATCCCTTTGATCGTACCGCTGGCCTTATCCACTACCTTGATTACAGGCGATGCCACTTTCCGCCCCAGGCTTGTCAATGCCCTGGCAGTTCCTTTTACCGTTTTGGACGCCAGGTCTTTCGCCTTTAATACTGCAGTGACTGCTTTGTTCTTTTTTACAACAGACAGTGCGCTTCCGACCCCTTTTATGACCTTAGTGGCCGTATCCTTTGCTTTCAGGGTCATTGTGACCGGTTTTGTCTTTTTGGCCGCGTCAGCCACGCTTTTCATTTTGCGTTTTGCGTCTGACACATCCGCTTTTATCTTTCGGGGCTTATCCCAGACACTTTTAAGGACGCTGGCAGTCTGCTTGGTATCTGAACGTAGCTTGCTCTGCTCACTGCGGATATTTTTTAATGTAGCGCTGGCGTTATCCCGGATACTGATACTTCCAGTAACTCCAGCCATCTCCTACCTCCTCTGTAACAGCAGCTTCAACAGTTCAGCCCGGTCATCCAGGGCTTTACGCATTGAAGCCACGAAAAAAAGCCTCTGTTCAAGGCTTTGTGACAAAAGATACTCAGGGGTAAATCCTTTCTGGATGTAATAGCTCAAAAACTCTGCCTCCCCATCCAGCTCGATCAGTTTTTTAAATTTTCAGTAATGACTTCAATTTTATTTTTTCCGGTCACACCGGATAATTCCATGATCTTGTCTGCCAGCTGGCGGATCTCATAAATCTCAAACATATCCACCACATCCACATACTCTGTGATTTTTCCGGCTTCTTTCATCTTGCTGGCAATCTCCCGCAGATCCGGCTCCACCGTTGCAATATAGACCGAATATTTATCCCCTGCATAAATATCATCTGAGGTATCCATCTCTGTTACTTCTGCGATCTCGCTGTTCCTCAGGCCACGGATCCGGATGGCTTCTCCTATGCTTGGCACTTTTACAAGGCAGGTCCTCAGTGTCTTTTTCTCTTCCAGACGTTTTTCTGCTTTTGCTAAAAACTGATTAAAAATATCCTGTTTTTCTTTTTCCATTATGGTATCCTCCGATTTTATTTAATTTCATCCAGGTTCTTAAGATCGCTTGGCGTAAATCCAAACTCCCATTCTTCCTGAATGGGGGTTCCCGTTTCCCAATTGATCACCGGGATGGTATTCCACCAGACATTATCTGTGCTCCAGCGTTCTATCTGTCCGTTCACCGCATCCGGGTCTTTGAGTTTTGAAATGATCTGGCAGCGCAGATCTTCCCCCGCACACAGCCGTTCCAACACCGCCCTGGCACGGGTATACACCTTTTTGATTGACAGGGTGCCGCTTCCTTTCATTCCGGTCAGCTTACTGTCCACATCGATCCCGATCTGGACATCCTCCCGGTTTGTTTCTACTTTCTGCTCAATCTTCTGCAGAACAAACACCTTTTCACCGTCCACCCATACCTCTCCCCAGGTTCCGGCCAGTGTCTTATTTCCTCTTAATCCTGCCATAACTGTCTCCTTACATATTCACGGTCATCTGCAGATCTTCCATGGCATCCACAAACTTCACGTTTGATACAATAAAGACCTGTGAGCCTGTATTGGCCGTCAGGATCTCCGTTTCTGTCATCTGTGATATGTCCTGCCCTTTTTCCTGCAGGTACTTTTTCTGGGCTTCTGCATCCACCGCTGCTGTATTTCCATATCCCGCATCCAGCACATCTCCCGCCAGCTCTGCCTGATATGCCTGGACAGCTGCAACAAACATCTGCTTATGGTCATAGTCATTGACATATTTCCCAACATAGCTGTCAGTAAACGTGTTGCGGATATCATCCTGGTACAGGTCCATCCCTTCCACGATCTTGATTTTCTGCATATCCCCTGTTTTCTCTCCGGAAAGGGTAGTCAGGCTGTTAACGCCGCGTCCGATCTTATACTTTTCGCCATCATACACGATGATCAGTTCCCCAGCCTTGATCCGGGCATCCGGATCGGACGGGCAGTCCGCTCCCAGAATATCGCTTAACACATAGTAAGTACTGGATCTGGACAGCGGAAGCCCTGCCAAAACCCCGGCGATCCGTGCACAATACTCCTTTGCACTATGGGTTTTCCCGGTAATAGAAGACTGGATCTTGTCTGTCGTCAGATTGATGATCCCCTCATGGTCGCTGGCACTGGACGACAGCACTGCCTTAAAGGTCTTATGCGATTCATTCCGCATTTCTTTGATCCAGGCAGTCAGCGTTGTTTTGTCATCCTCCTCAATCTCCGGGTAGCACAGATAGTTCCATCGCAGGTACATCAGCTCCTTCAGAGCGGACGACAGGTTGGCAGAAGCCGTTTTCTCCCTCAGGGCAATCACACGCACCGGGCCGCCTGCAAAGATCAGCTTCAGAAAACCATAATTGGCTTCTGTCCAGTGCTCAAAATCAATGTCAATCACGCTTTCATAGGTGGACAGCCTCTGTCCGCCCTCTGTATCATCTTTTAAGATACAGGCCACGATCCCCCTCTCGCTTCGTTCGATCGCGGAAGATGCAAGGCCTTTAAAAATAATGGTAATGTTCGGTAATCCTAATGCCATATGTCTATCCCCTTTTCATCTCTGTCTGAAGTTCTTCTATCACCGGGACTTCTTCCGGTTCATCTGATACCAGGAATGTCAGTGGGAACGTCAAATGCAGCAGTCTGCCGCTTATATTGGACTGGAGGCGTGTAACCGTAACCCGGCGCTGTTCTCCCCCGTATTCAAACGGGAAAACCGGACGGAACACGCGGTCCAGTTCGATTGCCTTTTCCCCATATTTCCAGATACACTCCTCTGGATCATGGTAATCAATGGCTACGGTCACAGCTACTTCTGTCTGGTCCGGCCCCATTGTAGTAAACGATGTCGGGATCACTTCCACAAAATACCAGGGATCCTTCCCTTCGTTTGCTTCCTCTCCCTGTGTGCGCATGATCTCCTCCGCATATACGTCGGTCTCTGGCTCATGCTGCTTTAAAAGATAGATTGCTGACTGTTTTACCGTCTGTAAAATGTTCTGGTCCACACTGGCCTCCTAAACAATATCGTGTGTGTTTAAAAATTCATTCAGCCACTCCCTCAAAAATCCAGGAAGTACCGTTTCCAGCTCCTGCAGGGAAAGCTCCATCATGTGTGCGCCTTTTACTGTCTTCGCCTTCAGGCGTTTTCCCAGTGCCGGCACATACCGTCCGGGTGTCTGCCGGTGCCCCCACTCCACAGCCTCAGCATACTCCACGTTGTTATAAACCTCGATCACATAATCATTTCCGCTTTTGCGGATCTCCCCCACTTCCCAGGCCCCCTGCAGGCGTCCGGTCTGTTTGGGCGTTTTTTCTTTCACTTTTCCCTGCAGCTCCATAGCGATCTGGAGCACCATGGCTTTAAATTCTTCCGGGTACTGCTGATCTACCGCCTGGGCCAGGGCCTGTTCCCACTCATCCAGACCATCCAGGCGGTACTCTGTCCCCGCCATCAGACCCTCTCCTGGGAGAGCACCAGAGGGATATTGTTATGGGATGGCTGGCGTTCGGCAAGTCCTGCCAGGGCCCTGGTGACCTTTCCCCGGCGATAGATCTCCAGATAATCATTCGGTTCAATCTCTACTTCCGGACGCACAAACAGGGAATACTGAACCGGTACGGTACCGACAGGCAGTTCCCGGTTTAAGGTACCGCCTGTATGGGTAGACAGCGCACAGGGGACAGCTTCATACACACATCTGCCCTCTTTCCCTTTTTTAAACACCGTTTCACCGCTTTTTAACTCCGTTTTAAACGGCCTGTAAACTGTCACGGCATCCCCATAGGTCAATGCTAAAATATCCGCTTCCGTCATATATGTCTCCTTATTTCGGCAGGTTCATTTTTTTGAACCGCCGAAGCTGCGCTTCATAATCCTTCAGGATCCGTGCCGATGCCTGGGTCAGGGCGGTATCATCCCGGTAAGTAATGGAGGTATCCCCTCTGGTGACAGAAGATACCTTTCCGTTTCCCCCAGTATCCAGTTCCTCACGGAGTATATCCTCAGCCATCTGGGCGATCACCGGCTCCAGTATCTTAGGAATATCCTCCCTGTTGCAGCGGATCAGGATCATGTTCCCGATCCGCTTTACACACCGCTCTGCCTGAAAGCGTTCACTCTCACCCAGTTTCATGGACTCCATAACCTCTTTCAGGATCCGTTCCAGCTGTTCTGGTTCCATGTGCGTTCCTCCTTCAGTCTTTCGCCTGCTTTACATTCACAAAACAGGTCTTCACACCTTCATCCGTGATCCAGAGGTCATGATATTTGCGGTAGTCCATCGCCCACGCCCTTGCATCCTGGTTTGTCTCTGGGTCAAAAATACGGATCCTGTCTGTTTTTGATTTTGCGATCGGCACCTTCTGCGGCGTGATGATCCAGTTAATGTCCTTCGCATCCTCCGCTGCCTTAAATCCGCCTTTTTCCTGTTCAGACGTAGTTCCGTCATTAAACACATACTTTGTTTTCATTCGTGCTGACGGAACCCTGCGCAGGGGATAGATCCCATCCAGTGATTTGATCTGGAGCTTTACATCCCCCTGTTCAAACGATGCCACATCCAGACGCCTGGATAATTTATCAGAATTATTCAGGATATTAGCCACAGGGATAGAAATAGAGATCACAAGCGGAACCCCTTCTCCCACAACATCCTGAACCTTTCCAATATCTTCATACAGCTTTGTCAGCACGGAAGATTCCGCCGGTGTATAACCATAACCGGCCTGTTCTGCACTGATGCATTTCTGTGCGATCGTACTGTACCGATATGCATCAATCTCCGGCACTACATATACCCTCTGGAATTCACCCATTACGGATGATGCAGTCAGGACAAATCCGGATTCATCCACATCATTCTCATCGATCTGGAACTTACGTCCACGGTCCTGGGTCATTTTCACGGTCTCCCATTCCAATGTCACCGCACCCTGCACAAATCCCTTCTGGCGGTCATAGTTGGCCAGGCCATCCATGCTGATCTTTGGGATCTTGATCTCGTTCCCGCCTGAGTACTTTACCAGCTCATCATTCAGCTCCATCCACCCGCTGGTTGCCATCGCCACTGCGGCTTTATCAAGTTCTGTCTGAAACTGCTTTGCATATTCAATCACATTTGGCATCTTACATTCCTCCCCGAATCCGTCTTGAAATTTCAGCGGAAATAATCCCGTCTGTTAAATTAGCAGCACTTCCCAGCCCTTTGGGAGTGCTTCCCTTAAGCCTTGCCTGGATTCCTGCTTCCAGATCCGCCTGGTACTGTTTTCCCAGCTTCTCCAGGCTGGAAGCCATTGTTTCCTCTGATGTGAAGTCAAGGAACTCTGCAAAAGCAGACGGAAGCTTTTTTTCTTCCAGAAGCCCGGCAGCCTTCTGTTCCAGCTCCATCCGTCTTATTTTTTCTGTCAGCTCATCATTCTGCTTTCTGACAGCCCTGGCATCCTCTTGCGCACGCTCCTCCGGGGAAAGCTTCTCCCTGCGTTTCTGCTCCTTCTGTTCATTCAGCAGCTGTTCCCTGGCCTGCTTCACTGCGGCATCCAGATCTGCCTGGGTATAACTTTTAGCCGGCTCCTCTTTTTTACCCTTATGTTCCGTCTGGGGCTGGCCGTCCTGGCTCTCTGCCCTCTTCCCTTCATCGGCCCCGTTTTCCTTTTTTTCTTCTTTTCCCATTCCCAGGATTTCACGGATCTTGCCTAAAATCCCGCTGTCACCCCCGGCTGCTGTTCCGGCTCCTCCAGCCTCTTCTCCGGTTCCAGGATTCGTTTTCATCTCTTCTTCCATTCTGCAGTCTCCTTCTTTCAAATTTGAATATTAAAATAAGCGCCCGTCAGGCGCCTGCTTTAACCGATTCCATGATCTCTTTCTTCTCTTCTTCCGTAATCCAGCGCTTCTTTACCGCACTGTCCAGATATTCTTCATTTCCGGTATCACGGTAAATCCGTGTTAATGTACGAATCATATGCCCTCTCCTCCTGATAAAAGTTCCATTGTCAGCACATCTGTCGTTTCTTCCACAGAAGCCATACGCTCCTCCAGCCGTTCCAGATCCGACTTGATACGGATCCCGAATGCTGCCAGGAATCCCTCCTGTCCCTGTCTGTGGACTGTAAGAACCGGATCGCCAAGCACCATATCTGTATATCTGGCCGCTACAATCCCTGAACGGTTTTGTATCCGCACCTCCTGCAGGTTTTCCGGGGTCATCTTCTCCCATGCAGCCAGCAGGGAATTTTTATCCGCAAACAGAATGCGGATATCTCCCAGGCTGGAGGCAGATTCCAGCTCCAGCTCCGCTCCATCCTTTAAAATTATGAGGTCTTTTTCCATAGCAATGTCCTTTTCCTTTCATTTTCTGTAATAAAATAAGCCCTGTTTCCAGGACTTGTTTATGCATCTTCTATTTGTTCCGGGCAGGCTTTCTTTCCTTTCCAGATATCATCCGGTATACCACTTTTATAGGCAATACAGTAGTGCCGTTCCCACTTCCAGTCCTCATCACAGGGTGAGAGGGTCCCGTCCGTCAGTTCATCATACAGCAGGCAGTTTTTACAGTTCTTATATTTCATATGTCTTATACTCCCTTACCATTTCACGAATATAATCCGGAAGCGGTTCTCCATTTTCATACATAACCCCTGCTTCTGCGAGGAATTCTCTTTCATTTGCAGCAGCGCGGTACGAGATCCGGTATATATCGCCTCTTTGTATGGCTTCATTGTAACACTCGATCAGCCTTCTGTCACCCTTTAATCCTTTATCATTCGTGATTATATGCATCATCTCATGCTGGATCACACAGCTGATTTCCCTGCCTTCGTACAGGACATTTCCACGGCTGTACCGTTTCTGTTCCATAACAGCGCTGTATTTCTGCTGCAGTTCTTCTGACGGCGCTCCCTGCATTCTGGACCGCAGTTTTTGAAGGATCCGGTCCATGCGGTCCTGCCAATTTACCACAGAACCCTGGTAGTAATGTTCCGGATCGTTCATCAGATCTGTACCAAGACGGAGAGAGAGCCCTCTGGCAGCTGCCATTCTACCAGGAGCATCCCGGCTGTCAAACACCTCGATCTGATCCAGGCGTTTGATCGGGGTCTTTTCCAGCTGGCGTTCAAGCTCTGCTGCAGCCATCCTGTAGTTCCTCATATTGACATCCCCTGTCACCTTTACCCGGTCTGCATAAGGCTCCAAAATGGCTGATGCATCCTTCCGTGCTTTCCTGTCATCTAAAAATGACTGAATTTTTCCCTTTATTCCCGGCTCAGCATGGTCCTCTTCTTCTGCTTTCATCTGCCGTTTCTTCCATTCCTGGAATTTTGGATTATCCTTCAGCGGATTTCCCTCCCTGCGTTTAAATACAGGAATGTCATACGCTGCCACTGTAGTACATTTGCAGTTCGGGTGGATCGGCGGAAGGTTCTCCCCTGGTTTTGCATCCTCAATGGAAAATATCCCTCCGTTCAGGCGCTGGCAGATCCCGCAGCCTCCTCCCAGGAACCGGTATTTCTCCACTCCGGCCTCTTTATAGGCCAGCAACTGTCCCTGATTGGAAAAATAGGAGGCTTCCGTCCTGATCAGGCGCTGCGCCGCATAACGCCCGCGATCCATAACAGCATCAATCTTTCCCGTCATCGTGTCCACACTGCTTCCGGACATAAATCCAAGGGTAAGCTCCCTGCGTACCAATGCAGCCAGCTTGTCCGTATTCCCCCATAGTGTCTGGGAATACTGCTTCCCGCTCCATGGATAGGACAGGATCTGTTTCAGCATCCCCTCATCAATCCTTGCCGCCTTCCATTCCACCCCTGCGATCCTTTGGATATCAAACATCTTCCTGTCAAAATTTGTCTTCACAAGATCTGACAAAAGCTCCGTAAGGCCCTCTTCTGACCGCCCTGCCAGATGGGCCATGTTGCGGTAGATATTGGAAAGGAGCTGCTCCTTCCGGCTTATACGCGATTTCGCTGCCAATGTATTCAGTTCCAGAATAAGCCCTGAATCATTCCCAGTTTCTATCTCTTTTAAATACCCTTCTAACGACCGTTTAAAAGAGCTGTATTCTTTACCGGACAGCAGCCTGGAGGCTTCCGTCTCTGTCAGCTGGTTATCCGATGCATATTTGCTGTAAAAGGCCCTGATCTCCTTTTCCAGCTGCATGGCACATTCACTGTACAGCTCCATCAGATCCCTTTCACATTGGTCTGTTTCCCTAGCATTTCTTAAAACCTGTTCTTTCGCTGCCTGGATCCATTCCTTTCTCTGCTCCTCATTCACCGGGTATCAGCCCCCTTTGCAGCCTGTGTCTCCTCCTGCTCTGCAGGCTGGAAGGCTTTGGCAAAATTCTGGTACACGCCAAACCCTTCTGTATCCTGCTCCTGTTCCTCATCCAGCTTTTCAATTTCTTCTTTGGGATTGTCAATGAATGGGAGTAGCTGCAGCAGTGTTTCTTTTGACAGCATACTGCTTAAGTTGCCTACAATCTGGGACTGCTCCAGGATATTCTGGGGCTTATTTCGCCGGAAACGCATATCAATATCCCTGTAATCAAAATGATGCCCCTGGAGGTTCAGCATATGGGTGATCAGTTCGATCCGGCGCTGGAGCGCCCTCTTAAACTTCCGTTCCTTGATGGCACAGATCTGCTCCAGCCCCCACAGCTTATAGGACACTGCCACGCCGGACAGGTTCCCTCCAAAGGCTTCATCGGTCATGTTGGGGACATTCGCCCCCAGATGGATATCTTCCCGCAGCCGATTCTTATAATTTTCAAGGGCCGTGTCCTCCACATGCTTCAGCAGCCAGTCCACATCTCCCCCATCCTCCAGGATAATGGCCCGTTTCCGTTTCATATCCTGAATATCGTCTGTACTCACGTCCCCCAGCTTCATGATCTTTAAAATGGCGTCATCATTATACTGGAAGTAATTGGCTGTATTGGACTGCACCCGGTTGTAAGCATCGATCTCGCTGATCACGCCCTCAAAGTCCCCAATCCGTTCCCGGTTATTGATAAACTCTGTGAACGGCACATCATCCCAGTAATGTTCCTTCCATCCTTTTACAGCAAGGGCCCCACCATTGTGTGACTGGAGATATATGACCTTCTGATGGGTCCAGAATTCCACATCCAGAGTAAGGTTCCCATTTTTATCCAGGGAATGGATCAGGCGCAGGGCTGCCAGAGGGCTGGTAAACTCGCTTTCCGTTTCATAGAACAGGATCAGGTTCTGCGGAAAAACCAGGCCCATGCGTATTTTCCCATATTCATCCAGATAATACATCTCAAAGCAGTCCCCCATCACACTGCACTGCTTCCCAAGCTCCGTATTGTGGTCCTGTTCATCATTATAGTCAAATATATCCTGCAGGATTTCCAGATACTCCTCATTCTCAGAACTGTACACCACAGGCTGCCCCAGGAAATATCCGGTAGCTGTATCCGTAATATAACGGGCCAGATTATTGACAATCCGGTTGTTCCCACCTGTCTGGTCTGTCTTTTCTGTATGGAGGATATCATGATCCCCTACATAATAACGCTCCAGTCTGTCATATTTCGTATTATGACTGTGCCTTGCGACAATATCCCGGATATCCTCCAGAGACAGCGCCTCGATCGACGCCCGGTCCATATAGACGATCATCTGCACCACCTCCTTCTAAACCAGGCTGTCCCGGTCCATGATCCGGAACTTCTTCACTTTTTTCGCCAATGTCCGACAGCCCTCCAGGGCGTCCGGGCCGTCATCATGCGCCCCCATCGGGAACTGCAGAAGCTGCTCAAGCAGGCGCTTATGACGGCGGCTAAATTTGATATATTTATTTTTGATGTCCGGCTGCATGGTCTGGATACGCAGCACCTTATCCGCAGTCTGCGGGACTTCCTCCACCGGAAGGTACAGGCCTGCCTTTGCACTGGCCTTAACCAGCTCCTCTTTTAAGAACCACTGGAACTGTACCGTCTCACAGCCGAATTTCTTATATCCCCTTCCAAAATCACGCCGCAGCCTCCGCTCCTTCTCCAGGATATCTGCAATGATCCGGTCCGGATGGCGGCGTTCGATATCTGCGTCATACACATACATATAACCGGTTGCTTTGTGCTTTGCCAGCGTAAGGATAGCCGAAAAATCGCTGTGCTTTGTCTTTCCAAGGGACGGATCCACAAAACCAAAAAAGATAAAATTACGGTCTTTGAAATCCACCTCGGCTTCATTGTAATAATCCAGCCACTCCTCCTGGAACAGGCAGTCATCCGGGTTGATGGGCTCGTTCTGCTCCTCTGAGTTGAATGAAGCTTCGCCCTCATCCACCCGCATCTTCATCAGGTCATAGTAGGAAAGCTTCTCCTCCCATAAGACCTTTGTCCCTGCTAACATCTCTTCCCGGTGTACCTCAAAGAATGCCCTTGCATCCTCCTCATGGGAATCATTGGAAAGGTCCGTGTAAATGTCCTCCCACTGCTTCCACAGGTCTTCCGCATCCGAAAAGGCCAAAACCGCTTTATATTTAATAGACTTATAACCGGGATTGGAAAGGGTATGGGCCAGGAGGCTGTCATAATGCAGCAATGTGCCAATATAGACGATATCCGTATAATCATCCCCGGCTTTGGAAACCGCCTTGTTAAACCAGTTTGAAAGCTTTAAACGCTGTTCCGGTGTCCTCACATTCTCATCATTCTCAATATCATCCAGTACCAGCAGATCCGGCCTCCAGTTGCGGTGCTTCCTGCCTCGGATCTTCTTTCCTGAGCCAATCGCCTCCACCTTGATCCCACTGGCCGTCAGGATCACATTGTTCCTCCAGACTTTTCCCTGCAGGTCACCAAAATCCTCCCGGATCAGGCCGTTCTCTTCAAATTCCACGCGGATATTTTCCAGGAAGCCTTCCGCCTGGTCGGAACTGTCTGACAGGATGATGGGATAATGCTTATACCCATACAGGACTGCATGCATGGTCCCTTTAAATGTCAATGTGGTACTTTTGGCATGGCCACGGGGAGCTGCTACCGCCCGGCGGCAGCCCGGCATCCGGCTGATGGCCCTGGCATCCTTGGGTGCCAGAGGATAGCGCCCCTTTAACACACCCTGCTGCCAGATCGCATCCAGATCCCGGTGGAATTCCGGGGACGGCCTTGAAAAGTAGTGCGGAAAATAGGCCCGTCCAAAAAACTCCATGTCAATGGCTCCCAGACGTTTCCGGATCCCTTCCGGCCCGGTAGCAGGAAGGCCTGCCTCATATTCCTTTAAAAGCCGGACCCTGGCAGGATCACTATCCTTATGTAAAAAGGTTTCTAAAAGGCAACCCAGATCGTAGGCGGATGTGTCCTGCTCATCATAAAGCGCCCTGCTTTCCGCTTCTGTCAATGCTCCAATCAGGGTATTGATGCTGTTCTGTTTCCCCTGGCGTTTCACCGGCCCACCTCCTGTCTGTATCTTTTTTCCTATCTGCCCCGTATTCCGTTTTTCCCTGCGGCTGGAACATTTCCCCGACTGCAATCCTTTAAACGGTTTTAAAGGGGTTTTTGCGCAATTTAAACGGCATTGCAGCCAAATGAAAAAAGAACCTCGCAGCCTGTCCCCGGTGGGTTGGCTCCGCCACCCGACCAGGTTATCCTGCTCAGTTCCTGTTCCCTATGTCCACGGCTTCCTGCAGCGGGACGAATCAACCGTCTGCCATCTGCTCGCTTCCTGTTTCCTCCGACAGCCGGATTCCCAGCTGTACCTCTTTTTTCTCTCCGCAGATAGATAATTCAATCAGCGCCCTGCGGCTGCGCTTATCCAGCCGGATGAACCGGCTTCGGAACTTCTTCAAAACCCCTGCTTCAACTTCCAGCTTCCCGTCCCTGTCTTTTACCAGGGAAGGTTCCAGGGGCTGTCCGTTCTGCCCCGAAAGGAGCAGGATCCACTCGGCTTCCAGATAGCTCAGGGTTCCATTTAACAGGTTTATGATCCCTGGAATGGCTTTTAAACGGTAGTAATTTTCCGCGTTATAACACATCTGGAGGAACACATATCCCGGAAACAGGACATATTCCTTCATGCCCCAGCTCCCTCCGTTCCGTACCGGACGGTTTTCCACCGGGGCCAGCGCCTGGAAGCCAGTGGAAGACAGCCTTTCCGCGATTTTCTGTTCCTCTCCTGTTTTCACATGAACTACATACCACCGCATCCTTACCCCTCCAGACCTTCCTGTTTCTTTTTGTTTAGATATGCGCTGACCTGCCGGTACAGCTCCGGCTGCTCCTTAGCCATTGCCTCAAACACAAGGCTCTTGACTGCTTCCAGCCCTGCTTCATAGCTCTCACGGTTCTGTACCTCGATCCGCTTCTTATAGGCAGCCGCCCGGATTAAGCCGTTGGTCTCCTTGATCAGCTTTTCAATGGGGACCTCCTTCATCTGCTCCTCATCCACATTGGTCAGCGCATTCATTACATGATGGCTGGCCAGCCGGATCAGCGCCTCAGAAGTGTCCAGATCCGGATACCGGTTCATTTCATCCATCAGCATGGAAAAATTGCTCTGGGCCACGTTGATCATCTCCACCGTGGCCAGATACTTCCTGGCATAGGTGCAGATGGCCATCTGGCTCATTTCCTCACCGTTTTCCTTTAAGAAAGCAACGATCTCCTTATATGTGCAGCCAGTCAGGAGCATCTGCTCCACGGTGTCCTTAAGCTCCGGCGGCAGCCTGTCCACCTTTCCTGTACTGCGCCTGCGTCTCTCCTGCTCCATAATCAACCGCCCAGGTCAACCATGTTGTCAGACAGCCCGCCGCCCAGAAGCCGGATGCCTTTTCCTGTTACTTTGGCTTCCAGCGCCTGATAATCACAGTCTGCAAGGTTCCCCTCCTCATGGGTCTGCATATCCCTCAGATGGATATATCCCTCTTCTGCCAGGAAATTCACGCTGTCAATAAACTCCTGGCGGTCAATGCCTTCATAGCTGACCGCTTTCCCTACACTGCGCAGGTCATTGTATTTTTCCCGCAGCAGGTTGATCGTTGACAGCACCCTGCCGTTGTTCAGCATGAAATTTCCGGCCCGCAGCCGTCTTTTCTCTTCTTCTTTTCCCATCCTGTTCCCCTCCTGTTTATTTTTTCATCATCAGCTCCAGCATCTGATCCAGCTTCCGGTCCATCTTGTTCATCTCCCGGATAAAATCATCCCGTGTGAGATAGCTGGCCCTGATATCCTTAATATCCTTCCGGCACTCGTCAAAATCCTTTTCATGGGTCTTTTTTGGCGTGTAGTCCTCCCGGATCCGGTTGATCTCCTCCTGCAGTTCCTTCCGGTTTTCCTTAAGTTCTTCCTTTGTAACCGCGCTCTGTTCCACCGCCTGAAGCTTCTGGACCGTTTTATCCGACTGGTTCATGGTCCGTTTCAGAAAATATGATATAATGCCGATCCCCAAGGTGACGGCAGTTGTGATCGCCCACTCTGTCATGCCCATTTCCTCATAAAAAAAGATACACCTGTGTTTCTGCCACAAGTGTACCTCATCCGATCGAAAAGTTTCAAATAAAGTAGTTGAGAAATTTAGTTGTCAGATCCCGTAATCAAAAATGCTCATCTGCCCCTCTAACGGTTTTTCCCGGATCTCACGGATCTTATCCAGGACGATGCTGCGGATCCAGGTTTCGGTCAGCCCATATCTCATTGCCAGCTCCTTATAATTGCTCCCGTCAAACTCCTCCCGGATCCGCTGGTCCCGCACGGTCTTTTCCAGGCTCTCCACCTTGGGGATATAGATGGAAGTGCCTCCAAAGGTCCGGACCAGGTTGCGGAAGCCCTCCATCCCTACCAGTTCTGCGATCTTCTTCTGGTCCTCCTCCAGGCTTTCCATCTCCACATGATCCAGCAGATCCATCACTGCCCCGCCTCCTTCCGCTTCTGGCTCTCTACATACCGCTTCAGCATTTCAATCAGCGTATTTCCCTGGCTGAATGTGATCCAGGCGAATGGCTTCCTTGCAATGGCATCCACCCCCAGCTCCTTCTTGATGACGGCACACAGGCGGTCTCCTAATGGGGCAGATTCCGGCGACTGGTCATGCTTTTTCAGTTCATACATCAACGCCCATATCTTCTTCTGCTGCCCGGATGTCACGCCGCCCGGCCGCTCTGGATGCTCCTTTCCTTTTTTCTTGGACGGCTTTGGAGAGGCAGCCAGTCCCTGGAGCTGCTCCAGCCTGGCAATCACCGCAGAAGCTTCCCGGCTTGTCAGGGCCTTTATGGATTCTTTTCCGGTCATCCCCTGGATCAGGGCATGGAGCTCATCCTCCCCGCCGCCCTTCTCCGTGATCCCAAGGGCATTTCCGATCGCATAGATCTTTTTTATCTGAAATGGCTCGATTGTCCGCATACGCTGTCTCTCCTCTCCGTTTTATTCCTCTGATTCCACGGTTACTTTGATTCCCTCATCCACGATGACTGCAGACCGGATGATCTCTACTGCCTCCTCCGGAGTCCCGGCCCAGCCTGCGGCCTTCAGAACCTGAAGCATCCACTCCCAGTTGATGATCTCTGCCGTCAGATATGCCCAGTCGCTGGCCTGGTTCCTGGCAAGTCCTGCCGTCTGCATCAGGGTCTCCGTATCCTTCTCATACTTTCCCTTCAGCTTCTTCTTCAGGGTTCTCTGGATCTTTTCATCTGCCGTGATGGCCCGGATGGTAGCGTCCAGGCTTCCTTCTGTGTAATTTCCCAGATACATCATGGCAAACAGCCGCTTCGCCGGGGCTGTCATGGTGTAGGAGACATCCTCTTTCACAAAATCACCAAACACCTCCCCCATCAGCTTCTTTACCATGGTCATGGATACCGGCTTCACGGTCTCACTGCTGCCGACTACCACACGGGAATTCCCATTTCCCCAGTATTCTACGGTCTTATTTTTCGTATCCCGCAGGTCTTCCACAGCCTGCTTTTCAAACCAGGCCTTGATCTGCTCTGCCTCTGTTTTGATTGCGGCCATCTGGCGGTTTAATTCTGCCAGCCGGTCCACCTTTTCCTTCATTTCCATCATGACTGAAACGCCTCCATAATCTTCTGGGCACAGGCCCTGCAGACCTCAATCCCGCAGGCATCTGCCACATCCTCTGCACTGCCACAGAAATGGCATACCGGAATATGCTTCCTGATATGTACCCCATTGTCATCCTGCTCAATATCCACCGGCGTTCCGGGGAATATCCCCACTTCCTGGCGGATCTGTCTTGGCAGCGTGATCGCACCGCTCTTTGCAACTTTTTTACTTACAGTCATAGCGACCTCCTCTCCCACTCTGCATTTGCCAGGGCTTGTGACCTGCACCGGATCCGGCGGCTGCATTAGGAGGGGCATAGCCCCTTTGAATCAAATGTCAGTTTTTTGTTTATTTTTCTCCATACTGCTTATTATCTGTCATTGTAATAATGAGCTGTATCGTATGCTCATCAACTTCAACCCATTTGTAACCATTCGTAAAATAATTTTGTGGCGCATAAATGTATGAATTATCAGCAGTCCATGCAGTTTTTCCATGTAAGTCAATCGTTTCTGATTCATTATCCATTACACCACAGCCACCGATTAACAATGTCAATAATAATAGCAGCACAATCATTTTTCTTTTCATGTCACTTCTCCATTAATTAACGTACAGCTTGAATCACCGTGGTATGCCTAGCATTACAAGGTTTTGGCATTACGTTATTCTCCGCAACCATCCACGCAATTGTCCCGTCATACTCGATATCTTGTGCATCTGCATAGAAATCCACCTTCTGCACCCATCTTTCGCCTGTGAAACATACCCTAGTGATCCATATCTCACAATCCTCCTTTGGCAACTTGTCTCTGAAGTCATAATCAATCAGTACCCATCTATTCATGGTCTACCTCCGTTAAATCTTAATTTAGCAGCTTTTCTCCTCTATCTGTGCTCTGTCCACAATATTTAAAAAGCCTGTGAGTTTGGTGATCCGGTCATTTGCAAGTCTGGCTGCCTCCTGTTTCCCAATGAACATTCCATTTAAAATCTGGATCAGCTCCAATTTTTGTCCTTGTTCCATAGGAAGCGTATCAGCCTCCTTCAGCGCCGCTTCTAATTTCCTACATTCCTGAAGGTATCCATCCTTCCTGCTCTGGATTTTTTCTAGTTCCGTGGTTAAATATTCTTTTAACATATGTCTCCCTTTCCATAAACTTATCTCACATCTTCAAAATGGGATTCACTACCTTATCGTACTCATCACCATATGTAACTGGAACGTTCCTCTGTCTTGCCTCTCCATAGAAGCGTTTCAGCTCCACAGCCATTTTCAGAACCTTCCATACCCCCACCTGTTCCGGAGTAATTGGAAATTGTTCATGCCCTGCCGTCATCCAGCTAATCGCCCGCCAAAGGCACAGCATATCATTCAAATCTGCCATGGATATTTCCTGGCTGAATTCCATCTGGGTTTCTTTCGCAAAACGTTTCCTGTTCAGCCTCTTTTTATCCAGAGGGATCACACCCTGTTTCTGCAATTCCTTCTTCAGGCGCTTTTTCTCCGCCTTTTCCCGTACGGTCAGTCTTTTTCCTGCCATTTCAATCAGCTCCCATCACCAGCTCTTGGTTTGTAAATCCTCTTTCCATCCAGATATTTTTCTTCTGACTTCTGCCGGTCTACTAACTGCCTCATCCGCTTAAGCATCCCACGGCTGGACTGCTCATCAAAGAACTTCACAACCAGTTCATTGCGCTTGACAATATCCTTTGCCGCCCGCCTGTTTTTCCGGCTGTCCTTAAGTTTTCCTGCTGTATGGTTCCGTTCCTTATAATCCTGGGAAAATTCCAGCTCATGCAGAAGATCCTGAAGCCTTATATCCTCCCTGCGCACCGTTTCAGCTGCCGTATTATATTCCTTCTCACATTCAGCAACCCATCCAAGGAACTCCTCCAACCGCTCAGAAGGATTCTTTTTCTGTTCCACGCTTCCCCCTCCTTTCTCCATTGTCTGATTCCACCCCGCTCTGCATTTTTCTGGGCTTGCGACCAGCACCTATAGGCGGCTGCATTAAGGCGGGAGGCCCCGCCTCCCTTTATTTCTGGGTAATGATCCCAATCCGGATCTCCTCTTTCTGAACCATTTCCCCAGTCCGGCCTGCCCGGTATCCCTGGATCCAGATGCGGTCACGGTCCAACTTGGCCCGCATCTGCACTCCCAGTATCCAGCCACTGACACCAGACAGCCCGATCAGAAGCGCTACTGCTAGAAGCCCCAGACGCCCGATCCGTCCTTCAGCGATCAGCACTGCAATCATTCCCATTGTACCTGTTCCCAGTACGATCCCTTCCACCAGCATCTTTGCTTTTCCATTCATGTACTTCATTCCATTTACCTCCGTATGATTTTTATAAAAATAAGATCCCCATGGTATTGGCCATCTTCTGAAGCCCTCCCAAAGATATATCTTCATTGTTGACCGCATTATTGAACACGTTTACCATTCCCCGGATGCCCCATTTGCTGTGGCTGATGTTATACAGGTAATTCAGCTCCTGCTGCATATTCCTTTCCTCCAGCACCGGGAAGAGCTTGGAAACATCCTCCTTTTTCACATCCACCGTCCGGTATCTTCCATGGAGCCTTGTCCGGTTAAACTGCTGGGAGAAGATCGCCTCCTGCTTTCCAAGCATCTTGTTGTACACTTCGTCATTCCCAATCAGTACAATGCCGATCCCCGGCTTTCCGGTAAACGGATCTTCGTCCACCCATGCCCGGATCTCCTCCAAGGCCAGGAACTTCAGGTTCTGGGCCTCGTCTATGATCAGCACCTTATCCGTGTTCCTCAGCTTCTCCTGTATGGAAAGGGACAGATCCTCTGTCCGCTGGTTCTCCGGCATCTTAAGGGCCTTTGCGATCATTTTCAGCAGGCTGCGGACGGAGCTGGCACTGGGGGCTGCCTTTATGTACACAGCCGTAGCCGGATTATCCTGAAGGAATTTAGCCGCGGCCTTGGTCTTCCCGATCCCGGCATCCCCGTCGATCACCACGATCCCCTTTTCCAGCTGGCAGTACCGGATCAGCTTATAAGCGCTTTCAGATATAGATGTTTCCACATAGCCCTGGGATGCCTTGAACGGCTCTGCCTTCTTTACATTCTCCGCCTGCTCTTCCTTGATCCGGAAGAACTCCTCCAGTTTCTTTTCCACCTCGGAAATATCGCCCTTTTCATAGATGCTCCTGCGGTACTGGCTCAATACTGCCGCACTAACCCCGATGATCGGGGCCGCTTTTGCCTGGCTCAGTCCCTCATTTTTCAGATAATTTTCCAGCTTCTCCTGAAGCTCTGCATTGTACTGTTTACTCATCATTTACCTCCTTGCCTTCTGGCTGCGCTTTGTATCATTGTATCAAGGTCAGCCCCTCCAACTACCTTACGGAATGCTGGTTCCTCGTCTGCCCTTTGGACTTCCAGCACCTTGGGATTGGGCTTCCCTTTATAATTCTCTTTATTTCTCTGTGCCTCCCGGAGCACCAGATCCATTGTAGTAATACGGTCAGCTTCTGCAATGACAGCGTTCCTTTTGTATTCTTCTGCAATCTTTTCCAAACGCCTGGTCTTTGCCATGGCAGTCTTCACTTCTTCCTTGCTTGCCCCATAGGAAAGAACAGCCTGATTGTCTGCCGGTACACTCATCAGATAGCGGTCTTCCAGATCATAGATCCGGATCTGGCTTAAATTGTCTGGGTCATAACGGAAATATACCTGTTTTCCAAACATCAGATGAACAAACTCATCATTCCAATAATCAATCCGGCCTCCGGCAATATCCAGATGGACTCCCCTGCGGCCTACCTTCTGCGGGCGGCCGCTCCGCATCAGCATCAGGTTCAGATCTTCCTCTGAGGCTGTCCTCTTTTTGTAAAGGTACTCATTAAATATGTCCTGCTTTGCTTTTCCCTTGTCCGCTTCCACTGCCCCGTTATAAGGCATCATGTTGAAATAGTATTTTATAACTGCTTCCACATACTCATTGAACTCACCATCCGTATAGATGGCATCCTTTTTCAATACCGTTTTCAGCCGTTCCGGCTTCTCTACCACATTTCCGCCTGTATAGGTATTAAACAGCCTGGAAAGGGAATCCTTCACATCACGGAACCGCCGTTCAATGATCTTGGCTTTCGCATTCCGGACAATGGCGTTGGTCATGTTGATACCCAGCCGCTTAAATACACCGGGTACTTCAAATGACTCTTCTTCCTTTTTAGGCTTCTTCCTACGGTGTCCCAGGCCGCCAATGTCAAAGGTTAAAAACTCGCGTCCATTATCTACATAGATGTTGTCCGGGATACCGTACTCCAGTATCCCCCGCCTGAGGGCGATCAGCGTTGCTTCTGAACTTGGGTTATATGTAATATAGAAGCCTGTGAATATACCGCTTCTGGCGTCCAGAAAAGCTGTCAGGTACGGCCTGTGAAGTTTTCCATCCTTATCCTTCACCATCACATCAAAGGTATGGTTATCTGCGATCCACCACTCATTGCTGGCCATATCATCATAGATCCTGCGGATATATGGGGCACAGCGGTCATTATAGGCTTTGTGTCCTTCACGCCCCAGAACCTTTACGCCCTCCGGGACACTGGCCAGCTTCCTGTAAAATGCAGAGTAGCTTGGAATATCGGCATATAGATCCGGACGCATTTCCTGCGCCCACATCCTGGTATACTCCAGACATTTCTGGATCGGATGCTGTGCTTCATCCAGGTAGTAATACAGGAAAGCCTGCCATACGGTTTCATCAATGGAGCTTTTTCCCTTCCGCCATTTGCCGCGCTGATCCACAAGCCCCTTCAGGTCGTTTTCCTTGACGGCTTTCCATTTCCGGTAAAGAGTATCTATGGAAATCCTTCGTTCTGGATACTCCAGACTGCAGAAGGTGACAAACTTCTGATCCACATCCGCCATGGAAGTAACTCCCGGCATCTTCCGGTATTCCTGCCAGCGGCTTACCAGATCGATCCAGAAATCAATCTCTTTTCGCTCCTCTTCAGAAAATGTATCTACAGCAGCATTCTCCTGTTCGGATTCTGAAAGTTTAGTGATATCCTCCGGCGGATTCTCTTTCATCATCTGATACCATTTGTACTGCAGATCCTCATCCAGCGCATCTAAAGGAACCAGGTATGTTTTCCTATTCTTTTCATTGACAGTTTCAACTGCTTGGAGTTTACCATCTTTTAGTAATCTTTTTATGTATTGGTAACTGCAGCCCTTGATCTCCGCTACCTGCTTCGCTGTCAGCATCTGCGCCATATGTTTCCACCACCTTTTCAGCCTGTCATCATCAGATGCAGGAGGCTATCCCTGCATGACCGGCTTATGCCGGTTTCGACTATTCCTTCTTTTTTTATCCTGTGTTATACTTGAAAGAAAATGGAGGTGCATTTTTATGCAAATAACTGCAATCCAAGCTGCTGAACGGCTTAATCAGATTTTTCTAAGACTTAAGACTTCTAAATTCTCTGAACGTTGTTCTCTTTTAGAATCCATCCCACGAAACTCCAATGCCCTTTTGCTTAACTTAGCGTTAGACTATGCTGATCCCATTATAAATTTAGTGGATATCCTAAAATACTCAGATTTCCCAAATGACACCATGTTTTATGAAAAACTTTATTCATTTTGTGATCCCCGTGTTCTGATAGGCCTTAAGTCCTGTATCTTTCAATCCATAACCTATTTGAAACAAGAAGGCAATCAGCTTTATGAAGTTCCTGAAAACGATTATGCTTTTTTCCATGACTATGCCTTTATTGCATTTACATAAATAATTCACTGAGGCGGGATTTTACTTTCTGGTATTCTTCTAGCAAGTCCCGCCTGCAGGCATTAAGCCATGATTCTGTATATTCCAAACATTTATTTGTACTCAGCAAGCTGGGACTCAGATAATAATACAAAAATGTTTCCGTAATTGTCTTGGCTCCTTCTGCTGAAATCCCCATCTTCTCCAATTCCTTATGATACCCTTTTTCCACACTCTCTCCCCTCCTTTAAACGGCTTTTAAAAACTCTTTAAAATCTTCCAGGCTTCCTCCCAGCTTCTTAATTATGGGAAGGATATATTTATTTCCCGTACTTTTTCCATGGATCGCCTCGCTGATCCGCGTCTGTGGAATATCCATCTGCCGGGCCAGCTCTGCCATAGATATCTCCCTACTTGCTACCTGCATCCTGACCCAGCGCCGGAATTCCGCTGTGTTTGTGATCTTTTCTCTCATTATCTATCAACCTCCTTTTCTGGTATCATAGCAGTTTTAAGAGCCTTAAATGTAAACTTGATACGTTTTACTGTAAGATTGTTACAAAATAACGTATACTGTTATATTCTAACGTGTTATAATGTTTTGTAAGGTTCTTACAAAGTATTATAATGCGAATTTTTCGCAAAGTCAATATGATGTTGCGCTTTTTTCGCATTTCAAGAAGGAGATTATAAATGAATGGCATTTATGAACGTATTGCCGAAGAATCCAGTAAACTAGGGCTTACTGGTAAAGATTTAGGAAAACTTTTAGGGCTTAAGAAAAGCCCTTTAACTGACTGGAAAAACAAAAAGTCCTGTCCTACCCTAGAACAAGTTACTATGATGTGCGATATTTTCGCAGTTTCCTCAGATTATTTAATTTTTGGAAAGGCAACATCCTTGTCTGTAGATGAAGCCACTCTATTAAAGAACTATCAAAAGCTTGACTCATTTGGTCAACAACGCATCCAATCCTTTATACAAGATGAATTGCAGAGAATTCAACCTACACAGTCTGAGGTAACTTTGCAAAAAATCGTCTAAATCTATGAATTGTAAAATTATACAAATTGACTTTCATAAAATTAAGTGATACATTTTAAATACATTTACCTCCATGCTAGGCTGCCCCTAGCATGAAAAAAAGAGCCAAAATCAAATTTATTTGACTGGCTCTTTTTTAGTTCGCATTAATATTCGCATTAGTTGCCATTAAGGTTGCCATTAAATAACCTTTTAAAAAACCGTTTAAATATTTTTTGAAAGGTTATCCATAAAACCGTTTAAAATCTAAAAACCTTTTAAAATCAATATGTTCAAGTGCATTTAACAATATCTTTCAAAAACATTTAAAAGGTTTTAAAGGGTATTTTTAACACACTCCCCTACAATCCTTTTTTTGCCTTTACCCCCAACCTTTTAGCCATTTTATTTTTCAGGTTGCCATTAAGTTCGCATTAAAAATTTAAGGCATTTTCCATTTCTATAAGCCCTAAAAATCCTTATTTTATGGGCATTCCAGCCATGTAAGGGCCTTTAAGGGTTTGTAAGGCTTCCGAGGTTGCCATATTTGCAGTCTATACGAAAAACTACAACAAACAAAAAAACACTTCTTTAATCCAAAATAATGTCTATTTTGTGCAAAAAAGTGTTTTCTATAATTTGTAATTATATAGATTTCTCTCGTAATTCCGAAGGAGATTTCCCAAAATATTTTTTAAATACCGTACTAAAATACTGTGGATTATTCCCAAACCCCGTTCTTTCAGCAACTTCATAAACCGTAACATCACAATTTTCCCGAAGCAGCTGCGCCGCCTTCTCCATTCGTTTAATCGTCAAAAATGTAGAAAATTTATATCCTGTTTCTTTTAAAAACAGTTTAGACAAATAATTTCCGCTCATAAACAAAACTTCATCAGCAATTTGCTTTAAAGATAATTCCGGCTGATCTAAATTCATTTCTACACAAGATATAATTGTTTTAACAGTTCCTGAGTACTTTTGGGGATGTAGTTGAAGTGTCGTCTGCTGTTTGGGAAAATGCAAATCCCTGATGCGTATTAACGCGTCTAAAAGTTCTTCCTCCTTGATTGGTTTCAATATATAATCATCTGCTCCATATCTAAGAGCCCTCTGTGCATATTGAAAATCATCATAACCAGACAATATCAGAAATTTAGAATCATATCCACTTTCTCTGCTGTTTCGAATGAGTTCCAAACCATCCATAACAGGCATTTTGATATCGGTTACTACAATGTTAACAGATAATTGCCCCAAATATGCCAAAGCTTTTTCTCCATTTTCCGCTGCACCAACCACTTCAAATCCATTTACCTCCCAATCAATACATTTTTTCAGCCCCTCTCTTACAATTGCCTCATCATCTACAAATAAAATCCTGATTCTGTCCATTTTGCAAAGATGCCTCCTTTTTTACCCGAAATGAAACAGTCGCTCCACCTTCCTGATTCTTTTCGACCATAACTCCATAATGCAAACCATACAGACTTTTCAGCCGCTCATCCAAATTAATTAATCCAACTCCATTTCCCTGAGCTTTAATATCCCCACTTTGTAGTTTCTTAATAATATCCAAATCCATCCCATTTCCATTGTCTGATACAATGCATAAAATATCATTTTTCATTTCCTTAACGGATATCCTGATCCTACAGGGAGTAGAAACCTGCTCCATCGCATATTTTACAGAATTTTCTACCAGAGGCTGCAGACTAAACGCAGGAATTTTAATCTCCATCATTTCTTCTCCTATATCCATTTGAACATTTAATCGTGTGCCAAAACGTGCTCTCTGGATAACAAGATATCCTCTCGTATATTCTATTTCCTGTTTTATCGGAATTAATGCCTCTCTGCTATTAATAGAAATTCTCAAAATATCTCCCAGTGCTTTAACAATTCCCGGAATCTGATGATATTTTTCCTCTGTAGCCATCCAACGTATCGTATCTAATGTGTTGTATAAAAAATGAGGATTCAATTTAGAACGAAGAGCTGACAGTTGCGCATTCTGAAGATACAGCTTTTGTTCATAATTTTCATGTATAAGCTCTCCAAGACGTCTTGTCATACTGGCAAAATTTTTCTCAAGGTGCCCTATTTCATCATCTCTCTCTTCAAATTTTGTTTTTACCGGATTATTTAGTGCTTTTACCGGATTAGAGTCGCGGCTGATTTTATCTATTTGTTCCGATAACTCTACAATAGGACGCACCATATTTACAGATACACCTGCTGCCAGAATCCCTATCACCATCAACATCCCTAAAAGAACTACTGTATAAAAAATATCCATTTTTTGAATAAATGCAAACTGCCTCAGATAATCTGAAAAATTATAATACTGCCATCCCAATTTTGGCGACAGAATAGATGTAGTAAAATACTTTTTTCCATCTAACTCGGTAATCTCATAGTTTTTTATTTCTGATAGTGGATTTTCAAAAAAGTTCTGCACAATCTGTATTGGAAAACTTGAAAATATTACATTTTTCTTTTCATCTAAAATTACAAGATCATCATGCTCCATCAAAAGGGAAGCCGCCAATTCCTCTGGTGCAATCAGATAGATTACAGTTCCACAATATTCCATACTCAGGTTCTTTCTTTCACGAAGAATTCTTGAAAGGTATATTTTATTACATAATTCACCATTTTTTTCTGTAATCTGAATAATCCCGCATCCAGCGCTTCCATTATTTTTCATTGCATTGTTAAGAATAATCTCAAGATTTTTATCCGATATCCTATATTTGGATGCTCCGTAGCCATTGTATACCTTCCCTGACAGATCTACAAAATATCCTGCATCAACTTTATAACCACTGACCAGTATTGTATCCAGTTCTTTTAATATTTCAACCAAACTGGATGTTTTTACCTGATTTGCTTTTGACTGTTTTTCTAAAATCAAAGGCAGATTTTCACCAACGCTTTCCTGCATCTTCGCCCTTTCCATCTCTGCAAGAATATCATATGCTTCCTTCAGTGCCGAAGCATATACCTGTATACGATCATTCGTAATAAACTGATATGTTCCATTTTCATACGCAGCAAGTTTATCTTCAATTCCTGCCATAGAACTGTTCAATAAATCCCTCTTTGCTTCATAAACATAATTAGCATAAGCATTTTCCAATTTTTTTATCACCAGCAGACTCACTGCAAAAGATGCACCAATTGATAAAACAATCAGTAAAAATATTTTCTTTGTAATAGAATGTTTAATCTTTTGAAAAATCTTCATATAAATACCTTCTTAATTTAGGATGAATCTCTTTATCATCTCCCGGAATCATTTGCTGCATATAAAGGAAGCAGAGACGGTTAGTCGGATCAATCAACCCATAATTTCCTGAACTTCCATACCATCCGAACTCACCTACCGGTGTCTTTCCCTCCTCTCTCACTCTCACTCTCACCCCATATCCATATCCATAATCTGGTATTGTAAAATCCCTCATTTGCTCTTGTGTAAGCACATTTGTATGCATCATTTCTACATATCCCTCTGACAAAATCCTATGTTTTCTCCATATTCCTCCATCAAGCAAACATTGTTGAAATCTCATATAATCATCCAGTGTAGACAGCACCCCTCCTCCGCCTTCTTCAAACTTTCGACCCGGCTGATAAAACCAATCTTTATCTGCAACCGGTATTAAATCGCCATTTTCCATACGTTGATACATCTGACACAAATTTTCCTTATCCCTTATGCTTCTGAAACGAAACATGGTATTTTCCAACTCCAATGGCTCCCATATATAACGCTGCAAGTAATCACCCAGGCTCATTTCTGACACAATTTCTATAATTGCTGCAAGGACGTCATACCCTGCTCCATATAAAAAATGAGTTCCCGGTTCAAAGGCTAAAGGAATTCTGGAAAATAGTCGTGCATATTCCTGAGTGGTATAATCCTTTTTCTGTTGGCGGAAATTGATCACTTCTCTTTTCGTCTGACACATAGTCGGACCGTCATTGTCATAAGAATAGGATATACCCGAACGCATAGTTAAAAGGTGAGAAATCAGCAAAGGACTTCTGGTTTTTTCAATATTATTCCATCCATTTGCCGCAACATGGTTAACATTAAGATATTTATATTCTGGAATATAGTCAGCAACTGCTGCATCTAGCCGTAATTTTTTCTGCTCTATCAGTTGTAGAGCAGCTACAGCTGTATAAAGTTTCGTAAGAGAATATATACGATAAAGTGTATTCTCATTCGGTGCTTCCCCAGTTTGCAAATTGCATTTTCCTGCATATTTTCTATACTGTTCTATGCCATTTTGAAGTATCAAACATGAACATCCCGAGATAGTTTCCCTGCATAATTCATCTATATAAGTATCTAATTTCTTCCAAAAACTGCTTTTCATATATCCCTCTCCAAAAACTGCTTTAGAATTTTTAATATAAATTTTATCACAAACATTCCAAAAGAAAAAGCCACTATTAATTAATACCTTACCACTTCTGGAACTTAATGTATTTTTACTATATTTTACCACATTTTCCCAGTATTTTTCTGGAAGCCCCTGTCCATAATTGATATAATAGGAGTGATGAAGATTCTCAAAATACAATACAGAAAGGAAGATTTTTATGAGGAAGAGATTTTGCGCAGCAGCGCTGGCACTGACAGCCGCGCTATCTGCCGGACTGCTTACCGGCTGCAGCAGTGCCTCCGGCGGCGAAACAATGATCGTCCGGATCGGTCACAACCAGTCCACGAACCATCCCACCCACATAGCATTGGCTGCTTTTGAAGAATTTATCGAAAGCAGGCTGGGAGACAAATATGATGTGGAAGTATTTCCAAGCGAGCTTTTAGGTTCTCAGAACGAAATGGTTCAGCTGACGCAGACAGGCGCCATCAATTTCTGCGTGGCTTCCAACTCTCTTCTGGAAACCTTCAGCCAGAACTACACTCTGTTTAATCTTCCCTATCTGTTTTCTTCCAGCGAAGCCTACCATGCGTCCATGGATGATACTTCCATCACGGAACCCATCTTTGAATCAACCAGACAAGCTGGTTTTGAGGCTGTTACCTGGCTGGATGCAGGCACCCGGAATTTCTATACGGTAAATAAGCCCATCCATTCTCCTGCTGATTTAAAGGGACTTAAGATCCGCGTCCAGCAGTCCCCTACCAACGTACAGATGATGAACCTTTTAGGAGGCTCTGCCACTCCCATGGGCTTTGGAGATGTGTACACGGCCCTCCAGTCCAAGATCATCGACGGAGCAGAAAATAATGAACTGGCTCTGACAGACAACGGTCATGGAGATGTATGCAAATACTATTCCTACGATATGCACCAAATGATCCCTGATATCCTGATCGGAAATATTGCTTTTCTGGACAGTCTGTCCCCGGAAGAACGAGCCATTTTTGATGAGGGCTTTGACCTCGTGAATCAGATCCAGAGAGAGGAATGGACCATCGCAGTGGATGCGGCTAAAAAACGGGCTTCCGGAGACCAGAAGGTGAATTTCCTCTACCCGGATACAGCCCCATTTAAGGAAGCGGTTATTCCCATGCATGAATCCATGCTGGGCCAGCACCCGGATTTTGTTCCCATCTATGATGCGATACAGGCTTACAACCAGAAGTATCCGTCAGCTGAATCCTAAAAGGAGGTGACCGGCATGAAAAAGCTGAGAAATGTACTTACATCCCTTTTAAATATACTGGCAGGCGCCAGCCTGATCGCTATGGTTGCGCTCACCTGCTGGCAGGTATTTACCCGATACATCTTACAGAATCCGTCCCCGTGGTCTGAGGAGCTTGTGGCTTACCTCTTTGCATGGGCCAGCCTTTTAGGCGCTTCCATCATCACAGGAGAACGGGGACATATGAATATTCCCATTGTCACAGACCATTTCACTCCCGGCATCCAGAAGCTCCTCGCAATCTTTGGAGAGCTTATCGCATTTGCCTTTTCCCTGATCATCCTGGTATACGGCGGCATCAAGATCACAAGCCTCGCCATGGGACAGATGACCTCTGCCCTGGGCGTTGCTGTAGGTGTGTTTTATGTGGTAATGCCTTTATGCGGTATTTTAAACATGATCTATACAGTTCTCAACATCGTGGATATCTCAAAAAACGGCGTCATTACGGCGCAGGAAGAAAAGGAGGCATAGACTTATGGCAATGGAATCTCTGCTTATCATAATTGTTGTTCTGGCCGTGCTCCTGATCGTCGGCGTACCGATTTCCTATTCCATCGGCATTTCCGCCCTGATCGCCATCCTGCGGACCGTGCCTTTGGAAGTATCGGTGGTAACCGGCGCTCAGCGTATCTTTGTGGGCATGAGCAAATTCAGCCTGACGGCCATTCCCTTTTTTATCCTGGCAGGAAACCTGATGAACCAGGGCGGCATCGCCAAACGGCTGGTTGATTTTGTGATGGCAATCCTTGGCAAGCTGCCCGGTGCCCTTTTAGTGACAAACGTAGGGGCAAACGCCCTTTTCGGCGCTATTTCCGGTTCGGCCTCTGCCGCCGCAGCAGCCGTAGGAAGTATGGTGGAAAAGGGCGAAGAGGAACAGGGCTATGACAAGGCGCTCTGTGCTGCCACCAATGGAGCTTCTGCTCCCTCAGGCCTCCTAATCCCGCCCTCCAATGCCCTGATCACCTATTCTCTGGCAGCCGGAGGCACCTCTGTGGCAGCACTCTTTATGGCCGGTTATATTCCGGGCATCATCTGGGCGGTGGCCTGTATGGCAGTTGCTGTGATCATTTCAAAGAAAAAAGGCTATAAGGGAATCCCTGGAAAATACGACTGGAAAAACCTGTGGGTCTGCACCCTCAGAGCCCTGCCCTCCCTTTCCCTGATCGTAGTGGTAATCGGCGGCATCATCGGCGGTGTGTTTACAGCCACAGAAGGCTCTGCCATTGCGGTAATCTACGCCCTGATCCTCGGCATCCTCTACCGCAACATTACTTTAAAATCCTTCTGGAAAATCGCAGTAGACAGCGCCAAGATGAGCGGTATGGTTGTATTCCTGATCGGCGTTTCCAATATCCTTGGCTGGGTCATGGCATTTACCCAGATCCCTCAGGCCATCTCCGACGCCCTCTTAGGCCTTACAAGCAATCCCATTATCATCCTGCTGATCATGAATGTCATCCTTTTAATCGCAGGAACCTTTATGGACGTAACTCCGGCTATCCTGATCTTCACTCCCCTGTTTCTTCCGGTGGTTAAGACCTTTGGCATGGATCCGGTTCAGTTCGGCCTGATCCTGGTATACAACCTCTGTATCGGAAATATTACTCCGCCGGTGGGAAATACCCTGTTTGTAGCCATCAAGGTCGGGCGAAGTTCCCTTTCCCGCGTCATGCCCTATATGCTCTGGTACTATGTGGCAATTCTTGTAGGGCTTCTCATGGTGACCTATATCCCTGCGGTGAGCCTGGGGCTCCCTGCAATGGCCGGACTGATCTGACCGATATTTTTTCTTCCATAACATAAAAGACGGCTGGCGCAGCTATGTGGTGATCTCCACACAGCTCTGCGCCAGCCCTTTCGTATTCGTTCGTTCCGTATTCTTTATTTAGTTGTAACTATTCAGTTCTCATTCATCTTAGCCAGCTTTGCTGCCTGATCTGCGGCAATGCAGGCATCCAGGATCTCCTGGATATCTCCGTTTAAAATCTTATCCAGCTTATAAAGGGTCAGATTGATCCGGTGATCCGTCACACGGCCCTGTGGGAAATTGTAGGTACGGATTTTCTCCGAACGGTCGCCGGTACCGATCTGGCTGCGGCGCTCTGCTGCCTCTGCATTCTGCTTTTTCTCAAGCTCAATATCATAGAGCTTGGAGCGCAGGAGGCGGAAGGCCTTTTCCTTATTCTGAAGCTGGGATTTCTCCGTCTGGCTGTAGATTACGATTCCTGTGGGAATATGGGTAAGACGCACGGCAGAGTCTGTGGTATTTACACACTGCCCGCCGTTTCCGGAGGCACGCATTACGTCGATGCGGCAGTCATTCATATCGATCTGTACGTCTACATCCTCAGCCTCAGGCATCACGGCTACCGTCGCTGTGGAAGTATGGATTCGTCCGCCGGACTCTGTCTCAGGCACACGCTGTACCCTGTGCACGCCGCTCTCGTATTTCAGCTTGGAGTATGCGCCCTTTCCCGTAACCATGGCTACCACTTCCTTAAAGCCGCCGATCCCGTTTTCATTTAAGCTTACGATCTCCACCTTCCAGCGCTGGCTGTCCGCATAATTGGAATACATCCGGTACAACTCGGCAGCAAACAAGGCTGCCTCGTCTCCGCCTGCACCTGCACGGATCTCCAGAATGATGTTCTTTTCATCATTTGGATCCTTGGGAAGAAGGAGGATCTTCAATTCATGCTCCAGCTCCTCGATGCGCTTCTTTGCGTCAGACAGTTCTTCCTTCGCCATTTCCCGAAGATCTTCATCACTCTCCTCTTCCAGCATTGCAAGGCTGTCTTCCACATCCTGTTTCGCCTGCTTATACTGCTTATATGCCTCTACGATGGGAGCCAGATCCGCCTGCTCCTTCATCAGTCTGGTAAAACGCTTTGTATCCTGAGTCACATCAGGATCCCCCAGCATCAGCATCAGTTCTTCGTAATGGATCAGTATATCATCCAGTTTATCAAACATAATCTTCTCTCTCCTATCATCACGGCCTTTTAGCCTGCACCACCCGGTTCAGCCCGGCCATATCCTTTATCACCTTAAGGCCCTCAAAACCGGCCTGTTCAAAAAGCTCTGAAACGTCCTTCCCCTGGTCAAAGCCTATCTCCATATAGATCTTCCCTCCGGGCTTTAAATATGCCATGGAACGTTCTGCCAGAATCCGGTAAAATTTCAGCCCGTCCGCTTCCCCGTCCAGAGCCAGCCGCGGCTCATGATCCCGCACCTCAGGTTCCAGTCCTTCTATGACCTCTGAGGGGATATAGGGCGGATTGGACACAATAACGTCAAACTGCGCTTTGGGTTCCAGCCCTTCAAACATATCGCTTTTTATCAGCTGGAGCCGCTCCTTTTCTTCTCCCAGGATCCTTTCCCTGTTAGCCTCTGCCACCTTGAGCGCTTCCTTAGAGATATCAAGAGCGGTCACTGAGCGGTATTCCCCCAGTTTTACAAGGCTTATAGCAATACAGCCGGAGCCGGTGCACACATCCAGTATGGCGCTGTTTTTATCTCTGTTTTCCTCCAAAACACGCTCCACCAGTGTTTCCGTATCCTGTCTGGGAATAAGCACCCATTCATTTACCTTAAATTCCAGTCCCATAAAGCACTGGCAGCCAGTCAAATGTTGCAGGGGAATCCTCTCTGCTCTTGCAAGAACCGCCTGTTCATACTGTTCTGCCGCCTGTTTTAGCCTGTAAATTTCCTCTTCTCCACCAATGGCCTGTTTAAAAAGAGGCTGGTCTCTTCTGGTGAGAAAAGAGGCAAAATTCAGATCAAACGCCTCCAGCAGCAAAAGTCTGGCATCCAGCGCAGCGTCCGGCACTCCGGACTCTTCCAGTTTTTTCCTCCCGGACTCATAAAGCTGTCCTAAGGTCGTCTCTTCCCATACTCTCTCCGCACTCATTCTGTTTCCTTCCAGCCTGGGAAGTTTTCATCCAGGTACGCTTTCCAGTCAAAAACCTCTTCCACTGCCGCGATCGCCACTTCGATCATGGAGTCATCCGGCTCTGTGGTGGTCAGACCCTGCATCCACATGCCGGGACGGCTCAAAAGGTTTACAAGCTTACTGTCATGGCGGCCTGCAAATCGGAGAAACTCATAGGACACGCCTGCGATCACCGGTATCAGCACGATCCGGCTTAAAAAGCGCAGCCAGACTGTATCCGTACGAATCACCATAAAAAACAGGATACTTATGATCATTACAATCATGATAAAACTGGTTCCGCAGCGCTTGTGCTCCTTGGAGCTGCCCCGGACATTGGCTACATTTAAAGCCAGTCCATGCTCAAGACAGTTGATGCATTTATGCTCCGAACCGTGGTACATAAAGGTACGGCGGATATCCTCCATACGGGATACCAGTTTAATATAGATAATAAAAATCACAATGCGGATCACGCCCTCAAGAACCGCCATCGCCGTTTCCGAAGGGATAAAAGGCTTACAGATACGGGCGATCCCAAGGGGAAGCAGCATGAAAATGCCGATTGCCATAATAAAAGAAAAAATCATGACAACCGTCATAAGAATACTTTCCAGCTTTTCACCGAATACCCGGTCCAGCCACTGCTCAAACTTTCCCGGCTGAGCATCCTCATCATCCTCAAAAAAGCTGCAGGACCAGGTTAAAGCACGCATCCCCACCACCATAGAGTCTGCAAATTTGAAAACGCCGCGGATAAAAGGAAGGCCCAGGATGGGGTATTTCTCCGTAAGACTCACATACCGATCTCTTTTTACCTCAATCTCTCCGTCAGGCTTTCGGACTGCAATGGCGTAATCGTCACCGTTCTGCATCATGATGCCCTCGATCACCGCCTGACCGCCGATTCCAGAATATTTCATTGTATCATTTCCTCTCCCTGCCGCAGCAAGCTGCGGCTGTGTTTTGCCAAAAGAACACAAAAGGGCTGAGCCTGATCTCTCAGGCTCAACCCCTTGATTTTTTCTCGCTTATTACTGGGCGTTAATGCCATACTTACGATTGAACTTGTCAATACGTCCACGGGCAGCAGCAGCCTTCTGCTGGCCAGTATAGAAAGAATGGCACTTGGAGCAAACCTCAACGTGGATGTCCTGCTTTGTGGAGCCTGTTACGAACTCGTTGCCACAGTTGCAAACTACCTTTGCCTGGTAGTAATTTGGATGGATTCCTTCTCTCATTTTCATTCACCTCTCTGATTATTTGCGGTTTCCGACCGCGGCCTTGTATGCCAATCTGCCTCTGTACACTGCAGGCAGCCGACCGGGGCCGTCACCAGAACGCACAGATATCAGCATCTTTTAAGTTATACACGCCCTTACCGCAAGTTCCTGACTCACGCAGGCGCTAAAACTGCTCTCCATATTCAGGACAGCTTAATCAGTATAGCATAGAATTTTTTGTATTGCAAGAGGGAATGTGGCTGAGTTTTTGCATTTTTCCCGGCTTTCCACACCATTTTCAGGACTTACCCGCACTCTGCCATCAGTCGGCGGATAAACCGGCGGCGGGCCGGCTCCTGATCCTCCAGGCTTTTGAGCTTATCCGTGCTTTTAGCCGGAATCCAGGCCTTGTTTGTATTGTAATAGAAATTCAGCTGCTTCCAGTATTTTTCCGGAAAGAGGAACATACAGGCCAGACTCTTTCGCTCCCTCCGGTCCATAGGGCGCACCCGCTGGTAGGAATCCAGCATGGACAGGCCAAGCTCTGTATCCCAGCCATGCTTTTCCAGGGCTTTTCTCATCAAGCGGTAAAGATCTGATGCCTGGATTCCCAGATGCATCCGGTTATACTCCACAATGGCCGTATATCCCCGCCCCATGAGCACATGATGCTGGTCTAAGTCCCCATGGCAGAGAGAAAGGCCTGAAACAGACTCTGCGGACAGCTCTGCTGCCATCAACTGTCCATCTTCCTCTGCTATATGTTGTCCGGCAGCAGCTCTGTTTCTTCCCCAAAGCCTCATCATCTCATCCGCCGCTTCTTTTGCCTGCTCATAAAAGCCATTATAATTTCCAATGACGCAAAGCTCAAATTCCGTCTTTCCCCGTTTTCTGCGGATAAAGCTTCTGGCCTTCTGCATTTCCCTGATATGGCGGTTCATCTCCGGACCTGCCTGTTCCCTGCAGACCGAACCCATGCGCCATTCCTCCTGAAAGGGAATCCGGGCCAGCTGGGCATGGAGCATGGCAAGGCGGGCAATGGACTGACGGACCTCATAGCTGTCTCTTATATTACATTCCCGGTCGGAAAACCACTCCTTTAATATGTAGCGTGTTCCGTCTCCCGCCATAGTCAATAGCCCGCCTTCCCGGTTTCTCTCGTACCGGTCTGTCCGTAGGCTTGTACGGGTATCTATCATTCCCAGAATCTGGTCTTCTATTTCCAGTCTTCTCACAGTCCCCCTGTATTCCCGTAAAAGCTTAAGCCCCTGATCCGTCTCGCAGATCCAGGCCCCCCTTCCCTTTCTCACAGATATGATTTCCATTTCATATTGTTCCAGCGCTTCCAAATATCTGTCGATCATCCTACCCCTCCATCTGTGAAGTCTGCCCCCTGGCAGACGCTATTCTAAGCTTCAAACACATTCTAACGTATGTAATGCCAGATGGGATTATTACATATTTAAAATCTTCTTCCTAATAAAGAGGAAAAAATGGATTTGTCGAAAAAATCCAAACACGCTATACTGACTTCAGATGTTACGAGAAAGGAGCATTCAGCAATGAAAAAATTTTCAGTAGTAATCGCCGGAGGAGGAAGCACCTATACACCTGAGATTATCCTTATGCTTTTGGATAATCTGGACAAGCTTCCCCTTCGCTCAATCAAGCTTTATGACAATGATGAAGAACGCCAGAATCGTCTGGCAAAAGCCTGTGAAATCATTGTAAAAGAGAAGGATCCGGAAATTGAATTTCTGGCCACTTCTGACCCGGAAGCCGCCTATACAGATGTAGACTTCTGTCTGGCCCATATCCGTGTAGGACAGCTTCCAATGAGAGAAAAGGACGAACAGATCGCTTTAAAATACGGCGTCGTAGGCCAGGAAACCTGTGGCCCTGGCGGTATTGCCTATGGTATGCGTTCCATCGGAGGCGTTATTGAGAATATTGACTATATGGAGAAGTACTCTCCTAACTGCTGGATGCTCAATTACTCTAACCCCGCCGCCATTGTAGCGGAAGCATGCAGACGGCTTCGTCCCCACTCCAGAGTCATCAATATCTGCGATATGCCTATCGGCATTGAAAACAGCATTGCAAAGATTCTTGGCTTTGAAAGCCGTAAGGATATGACAATCCGGTATTATGGGCTGAACCATTTCGGCTGGTACACTTCCATTAAGGATAAGGATGGAAATGAATATATCGACAAGCTTCTGGAGCATGAATTAAAGTACGGAAATGTGGCGGCAGGTGAAAATGCCTCAGATTTTACGGATAACAGCTGGCTTGAAACAGCGCGCAAGGTCAAGGACATTGTAACTCTCGATCCAACCCATTCTCCCAATTCCTATCTTCAGTACTATCTCTTTCCAGATGATATGGTAGCACATACAGATCCGGAATACACAAGAGCCCGTCAGGTAATTGATACACGTGAAAAAAGAGTATTTGGAGAATGCGCCCGCATTGCTCAGACAGGAACCTCCGAAGGAACCAGCCTGCAAATTGGCATCCATGCCAGCTTTATCGTAGATCTGGCTACTGCTCTGGCCTATAATACCGGAGAACGTATGCTTCTGATTGTAGAAAACAACGGCGCTATTGAAAATTTTTCACCTGACGCCATGGTAGAAATCCCCTGTATCGTGGGCAAAGACGGATATGAGCCTTTATCCGTCGGAAAAATCCCTACTTTCCAGAAGGGGCTGATGGAAGAGCAGGTTGCTGTGGAAAAGCTGACGGTAGATGCCTGGATCGAGGGAAGCTACCATAAGCTCTGGCAGGCTCTTACCCTTTCTAAAACCGTTCCCAGCGCTAATGTGGCGAAGAAGCTGCTGGATGAATACATCGAGGCAAACAAAGGATACTGGCCTGACTTAAAATAAACGGAGGTACTGAAATGGTAAACATTGAAAAAATGGCTGAAACTGCCATGTACATCGTGACCTATGCAGGCACGGCTAAATCCTGCTATATGAATGGACTTTCCGAAGCTAAAAAGGGGAATTTTGAAAAAGCCCGCGAACTGCTGAAGGAAGGAGATAACAATATGGCACAGGCACACCAGTCCCATATTGGGGTTCTGGAAGAAGAAGTGACATCTCTTACTCCCCAGATTTCTCTTCTGATGTGCCACGCCGAGGATCAGATCATGGGAGCCGAAACTTTAAAAACCGTTATTATTGAACTCATTGAATTATATCAGAAAAAGGAGAATTAATTATGGAAATTCAACCACAAGATTATAATATCTGGGCCGGATCACAAACGAGAAACGGCTTTGCCGCAGATGAAATTATATCCAGTCTTCAGAAAGCCATACGCAGAGCCATGGAAGAACAGGCTTGCCAGTATGCTTATGAACTGTATGTATCTGGCCCTATTTTCCTTGAAAAGCTCTGGCGCAGACTTCTTACAATCTCTGTTGAAGACATTGGCTTTGGAAATCTGAACGCGGCTGTCTATGTAAACACTATGAATGAAATGCGCAAAAATTTCCCTTATGATGATGGCGATCAGCCTATGTACTTCATTCATGCGATCCGCATCCTGTGTTCCAGCAATAAAGACCGTTCCAGCGACTTCTTAAAGAACATTATCATCAAAGAGGCTGCTATGGGCAAAAAGCCTGAAATTATGGATCTGGCTCTTGACAAACATACGGTAAGAGGCAAAGCTATGGGTCGTGGTTCCAAACATTTCTTTGAAGAAGCCTGCAAGGTATTCCCACAAATCCCTGTAGACAACGACTATAGAGAACGCTACGGCAAAATTTTGGAGGAATATGATCCGTCAAAAAATGTTCCTGGCGCTTTCAAATATAATCCTGCTCAGGCATAAAACAGCCTGAGCAGCAGAAAGCACCTACATAAAACCCGGCAGTCCCGGCTATTGAGACGGACTGTCGGGTTTTTGTATGGGAATTTTATTTTACAAACGCTTTTCCATCTCTTCCAACCTAAGCACAGCCCCCAAAAGCGCTGTTTCAATCATAGAGCGGAAGGAATTCTGACGTTCCTCTGCAGATATCTTCTTTCTGGTGAGAGCATGATCGCTGACTGTAAGCAATGCAGCAGCCTTTTTTCCGCTTACCTCTGCCACATGAAATAAAGCAAAACTCTCCATCTCTTCCGCCACACAGCCCCACTGATCCCTGATTTTAAAATTGGCTTCTTTATCCTTTTTGTAAAAGCTGTCTGCAGTATGTACCTTTACCTGCTTTAAAGACTGCCCCAATGTTTCTGCTGCCTGGGATAAAAGTCCGTTTAAATCTTCGGAAGGAAAGGCTGTATCTCCTTCAAAACCACTGTAGGCTCTGGCAAACGATGATTCACTCCATGAGGAGCGGATCAAAAGCAGATCCCTCATGGCAACCTCTTCTGAAAAAGCCCCGCATGATCCTACCCGTATAATCGAATCTACGTTGTATTTACAAAAAAGTTCATGGGCATAGATACCAGTTGAGGGGCAGCCCATGCCGCCCCCCATAACAGATATCCTATGGCCCTTATACCAACCTGTATAACCGAGCATATTTCTCACCTGATTAAACAGTATGCAATTCTCCAGATATTCCTCTGCAATCAGCTTGGCCCTAAGCGGATCACCCGGCATTAAAACCACCGGCGCAATCTGTTCCGGTTCAGCTTCATTATGAATTGTCGCCATAGATTTATCCTCCTGTTATTTTTCCAAAAGCGCCTTAGCCTGCTTCAGAGCACCTTCTCCGTCAGCCATTGCGTAAGTACGCATATCCACCGCCTCTGTAGGAACTTCTACTGCTTCTGCAATTTCGTCTACAGCATGCATCAGCTGAGGGCCTACCAGACATACATCCCATTCGCCGGCTTCATTCTCTGCCGCCGCACTGCTGACTGCCTTGATCATCAGTTCTTCTCCCTGAGAAGCGGCATAATCCTTCATTTTTTTCACCAAAATCGAACTTGACATTCCTGCATTGCATACAACTAAAACCCTCATTTTCTTTTTCCTCCTGCTAAATTTTTATTTTATATTTCATTTCATCCTGAACAGATGATCTTATTCTTTCCAGTACATCAGAGGCCGTTTTTTCTTTCTGAAGCGTTTCTGCCAGAAACTGTTCTTTCCAAAACCTTCTGAAAAAACCATACAAAGCTTCCTGCTTTCCATAGTTTCCCGGAGCAAAAGCCGCTGCCATCATAACCCGGATATCAGACCGTCTGTTTCTGGCTATCACGAGACTGATTCCATCCTTAAGATCTTTTTTTTCGCGGGGATATAAAAAGCAAAAGCCATTTGCCACAGGACTTTTACTCCATGCTTCTTTTTCCGAAAATTCTCTTAAATGCTCCTTCCACGCTCGGACACACCCCGTATTTTCCAAATTTCTACATCCGGCGCCAGCCATTTCCTCCCAGGAGGGATTGCCCTCCAAAAACACCACTCGATCATGGTTAAAAAAACTTTCCAGAACAAACTCTGTCTGTTTCTTCAGAGAAAGATCCTCTATAAATCTCCAAAGCCTGTTACCCTCCTCCACCGAAAATGGAATTGTAAGGGTAATCTGCGGAATCGATGACTGTATATTAAGCGGCGTTACAGCCATTAAAATATCCGGTTCATTTTTCTCTATGGAAGATTCCAAAAGATATCCCGGACAAACTCCACAGATGCGAACATTCTCTGAAAAATTATTTCTGATCCAACGTGATACACTATAATAAAAGCTGCTGTCAGATCCTGTTACCATCTGAATGCTTACCCTGAGCTGTTCACTGGGGCATCCAGCTTCTATATAACCGGATAAACGTCTCAATTCTGCCGGTGTAACATCCACGCCATATTTTTCTCTGATCAAAACACCCATAAGGAGCATTGCTCCAAAAGCCTCTCTCAGCGTATCCTGCTCTGCCTTTGAAGTAAACTCAAACAATTGCGCTTCCAGATGAATCCTGAGAATCAAACCTTTCAGATCTCCCACAAATGATCGATACAGATCTGCAGTCTCTTCCCGTTCTGAAAGCTTAATCTGATTCTGCTTCCACAGTTTCTCCTGAAAGCAGGCTGCCAGTTCTTCTGCCTCCTGATCCTCCATCCCTCCCTCTGCCGGAAAGCCTATCGCTTTCAAATAATCATAGAGAAAGGCAAAGTCACATGAATCCAGTTCCAAAAACAGACTTTTATCCATATACTGCAAAAAACCGGAAAGTTCATCTTCCGGAAGACTTCTGTCTTCCTTTTCCAAAAAATGTGCTTCCTCCCGTCTCATATTTACATAAAATATAAGCCAGGACGAAATATACAGTACAGGATCAGGAATTATCAGCTTTTTCTCTCGGCAGTATTGAACTGTATATCCATAAAATGTATATATCTCACCCAAATTGACAATCCCCTGCATCCAATGCATGAGAAGAGAATCCATCATCTGACCACTGCTCATAATACAGCTGGAGATCAGGCGAAAGATCAGTCTTAAAATATCATACTCCTCCGCCTGAACATACAGACAATGACTCTTCATCACAAACTGGTTAAAGCCGCAGGTTTCACTCAAGGTATTTTTAAGATGTATAAAATCCTTGTATAGCGTCTGCTCCGAAACGCAAAAGCGATCTGCAATCTGATCCAGCCTGATTCCGGGGTGCCCCAGAACTCTGCCCATAATTGCAAGACGCCGTTCCTGAGGCGTGTGTATCTCCCATTTTATATCAGGATCCGCCTGATTTTCCAAAACGCTCATCATGTGATTCCGATATGCCTCTGGTATATAATACCCTTCCTTCTGCGAAGCACAGATGCGTATTTCATACTCCTTCATCCAACGGTTTATATCTGAAATGTCATTGCGTATGGTTTTTCCGCTGACACGCAGAAGTTCTGACAACTGATGACCTGCTACACCGCCCGGATGGCCCAAAATATAACGTACGATTGTTTTCTGACGTATTGACAGCAAGTGAATCCCTCCCTTTGCTGTCAATTATATCATATCTTTTCAGGACACACTACTAAATCCGAGTCTGTCTGAAAAGCTGTTTCTGTCACTTTCCTGCCATTTCCTTCTTCAGCTCATCTGCCTCCATCATTTTAAAGAATGGATAATAAATAACCGTCATAACGACTACGTTCAGCACAGACATAACGGCCGCTTTCCAGTCCAGCGTAAGTAAAAAAGCCTGAAAACCAGGAGGAAGAAATCCGGGGGCCTCCCACAGAGGCAGTCCCACCAAACCTGTAGACATTGCCAGATAATTCACTGCCGCAATCAGTACAGGGCCAAGTACAAACGGTATCATCAGAAATGGGTTCATGATGATTGGCGTTCCAAAAATAATCGGTTCGTTGATTCCAAACAGAGAAGGAATAATTCCTACCCGCCCAATGGTTTTTAAGGACTTCGCCTTAGAAAACATCATAAGAAGTACCAGTCCCAGAGTAATTCCAGAGCCACTTACCTGTAAAAATCCGTAATAAAAACCAAAGGTAAATACATGTGTCGGATCCTGTCCGGCAGCTACTGCTGCTGCATTGGCTGTAGCATTGGCGATTGCAAAAGGCGCCCACACGCTGGATGTGATCGCAGGACCGTGAAGTCCAAACATCCATAAAAGCTGTGTAAGGAACACCACCAGCATCACCATTGGAAGGCTGTCCATGGACGCAATGGCAGGAGCCAGCACTTTCATAATCACCTGCGGAAATACCATTCCTGCTATATTCTGGCACAAAGCTGCCACACCTGTAGCGACAAGAACCTCAATAATCAGTGGAACCAGAATAGAAAAGCTGTCTGCTACCATAGGAGGTACACTCTCGGGCATTTTGATCGTCAGGTGATTCTTATCACAGAATCGAGTAATCTCTACAGCAAAAATCGCAGAAATAATAGCAGTAAATAAGCCCTCTGCCGCCAAATATGTCACCATCCATGTTCCATCCTCTGTAACAGTTACAGATAACAGCAGATGAACCAGAATTGCAGAAGCACCAATCAGCGAATTCTTCAGCTTATAACGCTTTGCAAGAGAATTGGCAATGTAAAGCGCCGCATACAAAGACATTACGTTCGTTGTAAAATATGTGGGAAATGTAAGAATGTTGTTGTGGGCATTTACCCATTCCATCAGTCCTCCCCCTACCAGGTTGCCAATACCTGTAGGAACCAGGCAGAAGGAGCCGATGATAATGATTGGCACAATACCTACTATACCATCTTTCACGGCCTGAAGATGTTTTTGTTTCTCCAGAACACGTGCTATAGGCATCAGCCATTTTTCAAGCCACTTTTGAAGTCCACTCATAATGGAATCCCTCCTCAGATGTGTATTTTATCTAAGAGCGATTATAAAATAGGAGGGATTTTATCACAAATAATTAAATTCCTAACAGAAAAGGTAAATTTATAAATATTAGATCTGGCTATTCCAGGAAAGATGATGCAGCTCTCCCGCCAGCTCCATCTTTTCAAATCCATTCTGGCGCAGGGCCTCATAAAGCACAATGGCGGCAGAATTGGAGAGGTTTAAGGAGCGGATATCGCCCCACATGGGGATGCGGATGCAATGCTCCTCATTTTCCACCAGGATTTCCTCAGGAATACCGGCGCTTTCTTTGCCGAACATCAGATAACAGTCCGGGCTGTAGATTACGTCAGAATAAACCTTATGGGCCTTGGTTGTGGCAAAATACATATTGCCTGCAGCCTGTGGATTTTTTTCGAGAAAATCCTGGTAATCGCTGTATATGCTTACATCCAGCTTATCCCAGTAATCCAGTCCGGCCCGTTTTAAGGCCTTTTCATTGAGCTTAAAGCCCAAAGGCTCGATCAGATGGAGCCTTGTATTGGTTGCAACGCAGGTGCGGCCGATGTTGCCTGTATTAGAAGGCATTTCCGGTTCTAAAAGTACAATATTCATCATAGCTGTCACGCCTTTCCGTCATGGTTCTTTACAAAGCGCTCAATGCGGCCTAAGGCCTCTTTTAAGCTCTTTAGGGAGTACGCATAGGAAATACGCACAAACCCTTCTCCGCACGCTCCAAAGGCCGTTCCCGGCACCACAGCTACCTTTTCCTCTTTTAACAGCGCTGTGGCAAATTCCTCAGAGGTCATACCAAATCGGCTGATATTGGGGAAGGTGTAAAAGGCGCCCAACGGCTCAAAACAGTCGATCCCCATTTCCTTAAATGCATTTAAGAGGTACCGGCGGCGCTGGTTATAAGATTCACGCATCATTTCCACATCATTATCCCCGTCCCGAAGGGCAGCGACCGCCGCATACTGGCTGGTAGTGGGAGCACACATGATGGCATACTGATGGATCTTTAACATCTGCTTTAAAATAATCTCCGGAGCCGCCGCATATCCCAGACGCCAGCCTGTCATGGCATAGGATTTGGAAAAGCCGTTGATCAATACCGTTCTTTCCTTCATTCCGGGGAAGGAAGCGATGGTAACGTGATTATCTGTATATGTAAGCTCGGAATAGATTTCGTCTGAAATTACAAAAATATCCTTTTCCACCACAATCTTAGCAATCTCTTCCAGCTCATGACGCTCCATGATCGCTCCAGTGGGATTATTTGGAAATGGAAGAACCAGGATTTTCGTTTTATCGGTAATCTTTTCCAGAAGTTTCTCAGGGGTCAGTTTAAAATGATCCTTTTCCTCCAGTTCAATCACCACCGGCACACCGTCCGCCAGCACGGCACAGGGCACATAGGAAACATAGCTGGGCTGGGGAATCAGGACTTCATCCCCGGGATTCAACATGGCACGCATGGCTGCATCAATGGCTTCACTGCCGCCCACCGTAACCATGATCTCTTTGTCTGAATCATAGCTTACATCAAAACGGCGGCTTAAATAACGGCTGATCTCGTCCTTTAAGGACTTAAGGCCTGCATTAGAGGTATAAAAAGTACGTCCTTTCTCCAGAGAATAGATGCCCTCCTCCCTGATATGCCAGGGTGTGTCAAAATCAGGCTCGCCTACGCCCAGAGAAATGGCTCCCTCCATCTCGTTTACAATATCAAAGAATTTCCGGATCCCAGAAGGAGGGATACTTACGATCTTATCTGATAAGGGATTTCTCATGGGGTAATCAGCATCCTTTCATCCTGGACCGGCTCGCTGATAATAGTGCCGTGATCCTTATATTTTTTCAGTACAAAATGTGTAGCTGTGCTTAAAACAGCCTCCATGGGAGCCAGCTTGTCGGAAACGAACTGTGCTACCTGGCGCATGGTCTTTCCTTCGATAAATACGGTAAAATCAAAGGAACCGCTCATCAGATACACAGCGTTTACCTCGCTGTACTGGTAAATGCGCTCTGCGATCTTGTCAAAGCCCATGCCCCGCTGAGGCGTTACCTTTACCTCGATCAGCGCAACTACCTTTTCCTCACTGGTATTATCCCAGTTGATCAGGGTATGATAACCGCAGATAATATGCTCTTTTTCCATATCTGCAATCTCATTTGCCACTGCAATCTCACTTTCGCCCAGTAAAACCGCCAGATCCTTTATATCGATCCTACTGTTTTTTTCAATCACCGCAAGAATTTTTTCTCTCATAACCATCCTCCATTCTGCTAAAAAAATCCCCTGAGGGCATATATTACAGTCCCAGCTTTAAAAGCTCATCCGGCTGGGGACGCTCCAGATATCCGGCTGCTTCCTCACCGTGGCGGAGCTTTCTTGCAATGCCTTTTTCCGCCCATCCGATCACTGCCGCCGGAATCCCCGCCTGCTTTAATTCCCGCACCAGGCGGCTGCCGCTGTCTGCCGCAAGGAGCACACAGTTTTCACTGTAAAGCCGGTAGGGATTTAATTCAAACAGCTCACAGACTTCGATTGCCGCCTGATGGACAGGGAAAAGGCGCAGATCCACGTCCAGTCCTGTGCAGTAGATGCCTGAAAAATTCCAGAGTGCTGCCAGTACGCCGCCTTCCCCTGCAAACTCCCAGGCTGTAACCGGACTTTTTTTTTCCGCTGTCGCCTGATCCAGCCAGCTTTTTACCGAATATTCCTCTTCTTTCAGTTCTCTTAAAAATGAGGGAGCAAATCGCCTGGAAAGTATTTCCTTTTTTGCTTCCAGGATGCGTCTGGCTCCTACCAGACCGGCAGAACCTGCAAAAATCAGCTCCTGTCCCGGATTTATATGGCCGTCCCGCTTTTCAAAGCCGCCCGGCCCCTGCCCTGCTGTTCTCATTGAGCCACCTCCCCTGATAGGGCGGGAACTCCCGGGCCACCTCCCGGAGCTGCTGCGCTGCCTCCGGCCTCTGGCGATGCTCCGGGGCCTCCACCGGAAACTGCTCCGCTGCTTCCTCCTGCACCCTCCGGTGCTCCCGGACCGCCTGAGGCCGCCCCGCTGCCGCTTGTGCCGCCTGCTGGTGCTCCCGGGCCGCCTCCCGGGACAGTTCCGCTTTCTCCCGGCATTCCGGGGCCACCTGCCACATTTTCTGCACCGGGTGATTCAGGAGAAGTATTTTCCCCTGCTCCGTCAGTCTGTCCTCCTGCGGGATCGGTCTGCACAGGCGCATTGACCGGCGCTTCCGGACCCACACGGTAGACTGCCTTTGAAGCATTATAGGTATCTTTATTTAACAGCGTGCGCTCCGTCTCCACACCGTCTACCGTAACCACCTTCCACAACCGGGATCGCAGTCCGGTATGGGAAGACTGCACCCGAACCTTCGCTCCGGGAGCCAGAGTATTGTCAACGATCAGCTGAGGTTCACCGGGACTGGTAGTACCTATGGTTTCTGAGATATACTCCACCTTTCGTCCCTCCGGCCGCGTTTCCTTTCCATAGAGGGTAAAGGTCAGCTTTTTCCCGGAAGTATAGGCTTCTACGTAGATGGGAGTACTGTAATTATTTTTAATTTTAATATCCTTATAGGTTCCCGCAATGGCTGCATCCATGGAAGGCTCCACATAGGTAACGATCATGGAATGGTTCTGCCTCTGAACAATTTCCACCTCTGCTTCCAGAGACGCGCCGTACAGCGTGGTCGCGATCTGGCAGACGCCTCCTCCGATACTGTCTACCACCTTGCCGTTTTCATATGCGGCTGCAGTCTTGTATCCATTGGAAGTTGTAAAGGGCTGCAGGCACTCATAGCCAGAAAGCACTTCTCCGGGCATCATTACCCTGCCGTTGATCTTGGCCGCTCCCACGGAAAGATTGGTGGAACGGGCTGCTCCGCTGCTGGAAAAGTCTGTGGTACAGGTGCCCAGCACATCCTGGATGGACGCCAGTTCCTCCGATGTGATCTCCGGCTCCTGCTCCGTGATCACCGCGTCCGCCCGGACTGTTCCCTCCTGCTGTCTAGCCAGCGCCTCATTCAGCGCCTGAACCGTAGCTTCCGTATCAACCGCGCGGCCGGAAACTGCCTCTGTAATCACAAAAGCGCCGTTTTCCCGGCGTATGGAGGCATTCTGAGGCTGCGTCAGGATATCCTGGCTGTGGGTATCCACAAAAGCTGTTACCTTCTCAGGATCTACTGCTGTTTCAACCGCAAGCTCTACCGGAGCCCGGGCAAGATCTTTCTTTACCATATACTGGCGGATCAGGCTGCCTCCGGCGTACTCCTTAAGCGTTTCCTCAATCTGGTTCTCATTGCTCCAGTAAAGTCCCAGCTCCTTTGCCGTGGTCTCCTTCTCCTGTCCGTCCAGGGTCAGGATAACCGGACAGTTTCCCAATTCCTCCTCATAAGTCTCTATTACATCACGGGCCTCCCCACAGGTTTTTCCTGCCAGATCCTGCCCCTGTACACGAATCCCGTCGGGAAGTACAGGAGCCGCCATGGCTGTACCAGGGAAGGCCCACACTGCCCCGGCTGCCGCCAGGACAGTCAGGGCTGTTTTCCACATTTTATTTTTCATTCTCACATATCCTTTTCATTCCGGAAGCCATTTTTCCGGCATTTTGGCCCGTATCACAGATCCTTTAATACATCAGTGCACTTAAAGCCATCGGTACGATCATAGCCAGTACCAGGATCACAACAATAATGGTTGAAATGATCTTCTTTGTCTTATGGTCTCTCATGTTCAGCATTTTTTCACCTCTTTTAATCCTGCGATCCCTTCCTTCTGCCGGAACCGCCCACAAAACCGTTATATGGGGAAGACAGAGAATGCTCTGTAAGTCTTCCCCGCTGCAGAATGATCTGATCAATCAGTCTGGACGCCTCGCTTCTGCTTAAAGTATCCGTCTGCAGAGTTATGTCTATTCTATGACATTTTATCAAATCCTGCAAGTATTCTTTTTGCCTTTTTGTAGCGGGCTGCTCCCGTTTTGCCTTGTGGATCAGCGGACATGGAACAAAAAGCTCCTCCCGTTCCTTCCCATAAAGGGCCTTAAGCTTTTCATAAAGCAGGTGGGCTGATTCTGCATCCGCTTCTGCCCGATGAGCAGCAGACTGGGGAATCTGAAACCAGGTACAGGAAGCGGATAAATTCTTTTTCTCATCCGGCGGCATCAGATGACGGCACAGCGTCAGGGTATCGACCGCCTCAAACTCACATTCCAACCGGCTGTTTACTGCTGCCTGCTTTAAAAATCGGTAATCAAAGAGGATATTGTGGCCCAAAAGCGGAAGACCTTCACAAAAGGCCAAAAGCTCTCCAATCACATTTTCCATGAGAGGCGCTGTCCGTACCATCTCATCTGTAATTCCCGTAAGCTGCGTAATTTTCTCTGAAATAGGCCTTCCAGGATTGATCAGCGTCACAAACCGCTCCCGCACCGTTCCGTCAATCACCTTTAAGGCCGCTGCCTCTGTAATTTTTTCCGTCTTTGATTCCAGACCGGTCGTCTCCAGATCAAGGGCAATATAAGAAGTCATCATCATGCCTTACCTCCATCAAAAACCACCGGTTCTTCGCAGGACGGGCAGTATTCCTTTAAAAAGCATTCTCCGCATTTTGGCTTTCTGGCCGTACAGACAGTTCTTCCCAGTGTAATAATATGGATATTCCACAGAATCCAGTGATCCTTTGGCAGCACCTTCATCAGATCATACTCCACCTTTTCCGGCTCCTCCTCCAAGGTCAGGCCAAGCTTTCGGGAAATCCGCTTTACATGGGTATCCACCACAATGCTTGGCACATGATAAACATTTCCCCTGATCACATTAGCCGTCTTTCTCCCCACGCCCGCAAGGGAGGTCAGATCCTCCAGCGACTCCGGTACCTCACCTGAAAACCGTTTCAGCAAATCTCTGGCGCAGAGAATGATATTCTTTGCCTTATTATGGTAAAACCCGATGGAATGGATATCCTGCTCCATCTCCTTTACATCCGCCGCGGCAAAGTCCTCCAGAGAAGGGTACTTCTGAAACAGGCCGGCTGTTACGATATTTACCCTGGCATCCGTACACTGGGCGCTTAAAATCACGGCGATCAGCAGCTGCCACGGTGTTTCATGGTTCAGATAACAGATCAGCTCCGTGCCGTATTCCCGGTCTAAGGCTTCCAGTATATGAGCAACCCGCTGGCTGCGGGCCGTTTTTGTCTCCCTTTTTATCTTTGGCATATAAAACGCTCCTCATTCCTTATATTTCAGTCCATTTCAGTATACGGCATATGATGCCGGTTTTTCAAGAGACATTTTCTTTGAGTTTCCGCATGTTGCAGTGCGCTCTGGCATCTGGTGTTCAGGACGACTTTGAAGGCCATTAGAAAACCTTGGAGAATTAAATTTTTCGTTAAAAGTCATATCAAACCTGTCTGAGCGCATCGAGTTTTTGATATGGCTTTTGTTTTTAGAAAAATTTCAGACTCTTAGGTTTTCTTATGGCCGGAAACCGGAGTCCTGAACACCAGACGCCCGGACACAGTGCAACATGCGGAAATTCAAAATATTTTCCATAACAAAAATACGCCCTGAACGAGATAAGCATCTCTCAGGACGTACTCCCAATTTCTTTAAACCGTCTGGGAAAGCAGATATTCTCCCACATGGTACATCAGCCTGAGCGCCTCCGGCAGAAGGCATTCTGGGAAATATCTTCCATAATTATTAACCTCAAAGCTGAAATATCCCTCATATCCAATTTCCCTCAGGGTCTGTACCGCCTCTTTCCAGTCAACCGTTCCCATAAGAGGCAGAACGTGCATCAAATCCGGGTCTGTGGCGCTGTGGGTATCCGATACATGGGTCGCGTACAGATAGCTGCCGATCAGTCTTAATGCATCTCTCTGATTCTGCTGCATGATGTCCCCATGTTCAAAATCCCAGCAGATTCCAAACCGGCTGTCGCCCACGCGCTTTGCCAGATTTACCAGTTCCTCCGGATAAGCGCCGAATTTCCGCTTGGGGGCAATAGTAATGTCGCACATATTTTCAACTGCAAACGCCATGTCAAACCGGGCCGTTTTCTCCAAAAGTTCCCGGAAATATTCTGCATTCTTCTCCTCTGATACTGCCATTGGACGTGGGGAATCGTACACAGTATCCGGATGGGTCACACAGAGTCTGGAACCCAGTATATAACAGCATTCAATGGAGCGCAGGGTCAGCTCTTCATGGTGCTTTCTCTCTTCCGGCGTAAGAGCCGGAGAAAGGAAATTATAAGTATAAGCATGGCTCTGTCCAAACCGCATCCCCAGGCGCTCTTTTTCCTCTGCCACCTGATCAATCCATTTTTTCCATTCGTCGGTAAGAAACGGAGAACCGGGAAGAGCCCAGTCGTAAAAGCTGATATCCAGTGTATCAAAGCCCGCCTCCTTTGCATAGCGCATCATGCGGTCCATATGGAAAAATGGCCCCTCTGGCCGGTCAAATACAATATTGCTGGAGGTTGATAATTTCATGAAAATACCCTTTCTAGGAACAAGTCAATATAGGTGTCAAAATCAAAGCGGTACGCTGCCCGTACATCGGAGTTCCATTGATCCGCATATCCTTTTGCCCCAAACAGCGTCTGGCCGCACATCAGGCCGTCCTGGTCTGATACAGCAGCCTTTCCATGGATATACTCTGCAATTTCCGGCCGCACAGCCGCTGCTACTGCCATGGCATCAACTAAAAGGCTGTAGGGCTCAAGCCCTCTTTTCAGGTTAAAGGCCACAGCCCGTTCAAGAAACTGAAAGGCCCATCCGTTTTTATTCCCCTCTGCCATCAGGCGCTCTGCCATGGCATTTTCCAGTCTCATCGTTACATCCAGTCCCAGCGCTGTAACTGGGATCCCGGATTCAATCACATATTTTGCCGCCTCCGGGTCTGTGCGCACATTCCAGCTGGGCCTGGGATTCCAGCTGCTCTTGTCCGGCGCTACGCCGTAAGAGCCGTTTATGGTATAGATTCCTGCAATCTGCTCCCTGCTCTCAGGGTATTTCATCAAAAGTTCTGCCAGATTCGTCATGGGAGCAATGGATATTATATAAATCTCTCCCGGATGCTCCTCCAGTTTCCTGTGGATCAGCTCCACGGCAGGCAGTCTTGACAAACAGGAAGAGGCGGGGACAAGCCCCGTCTCCGAAAGTCCGTCACAGCCGCAGTATTTTCCGTCAAATTCCAGCCTGCGCTTTAATGGCTGGCTGGCTCCGGCAGCCACTGATACATCGGACCTGCCGCACAGCTCCAGTATGTTTAAAGCATTCCGGGCGCTCTGGACGACCTCGCAGACGCCGGAAACAGCGGTCACCGCTTCCAGCGAAAGCTCTGCAGATGCTGCCGCAAGCATCAGCGCCAGCGCATCATCCGCACTGGGATCGCAGTCAATGATTACTCGTTTCACTTACAGCTTCCTTTCCTGTCTTCTTACTCATTTCCCTTACTCAATAGGGTTGGCTCTGTAATAATCCTCAAGCGCCTTCGCACAGCCGTCCTTGATGGCGTTGAAGGTTTCCTCTTTCGTTGCTGTTCCATCACCGAAGGAAAGCATTGCATCCTTAATCACCGTATCAATGGTGCTGTTATTGGGGATAAAGGCCGGAATCACAGAGATTCCAGACTGCATCAGCACATCATAGGGAACCTGAAGCCTGGACTCTGCCTCTACTGCTGTCTGATAGGATTCCAGCTCCTGAGACTTTACATTGACAGGCGTATAACCGGTTCCCTCAAGCCACATTGCCTGAGCCTCAGGGGATGCCATATACTGTACAAATTCCCATGCAGCCACTTTCTTTGCCTCGTCATCACGATCCATCATAAACAGGCCGGAGCCACTGGGATATGCACCACCGATATCGTCTTCAGATACGGCAGGAATTGCCGCAACTCCCCAGTTAAAGCTGTCTCCCACCAGCTCGCTGATGGTCGGGATACGGGAGCTGGTCATAATAACCATTGCGTGCATACCCGCTGCAAATTCCTCATTGATGGAATCCTTAGATGGCTTGTAGGCGCCGCTGTTTACAACCTTTTCCCACTCCGTTAAAAACTTGTCCAGCGTACCGTTGGATACGCAGGAAAGCTCTGTCATATAGCCTTCGTGTCCATTTTTGTTATTTCCGAATTCACTGCCGGACGCCCCCTGAGTCTCAATCCAGTTTTCCAGCTCATACTGGTTTACACGCACATTTAAGCCATACTCTGCGCCCGTTTTTTCCACCAGCACCGGAAGGGCATCCGCCATCTCTGCGATCGTTGCGGGCACAGCCACACCGGCCTGATCCAGATAATCCTGATTGTAATATAAAAGCAGGGCTGACACAGTCCACGGCATTCCGATCATCCTGCCTCCGATGGAGTATTCCTCAACCGCTCCCGGCATTAGATCCTCTTTTTTCATTGTTCCCTCTGTTGTAAGCATATCTTCTGTCCATACAGTACGCTTGTAATCCCGAATAAGGTTTACGCTCTCGCTGTAAAGCTGGATCACATCCGGCATATTTTCGATATCGTCCGCAGGCATGGCAGCCATAAGGGCATCTGTGCCGGGCCAGTTCTGGAATACAGGCGTTACATGGATATTTTTTTCTTTTCCGATGGTTTCATTGAACTGATCCACCTGCTTCTGGGTAATCTCTCCGAACACGCTGTCCATGGAGTGCCAGAATGTGATCTCTGTCATGCCGGAACCAGCTTCCTGTTCCTGTGAAGCAGCCCCGCTGTTCCCGCCGGAAGCACCCTGACAGGCAGTAAGCCCCATTGTAATCATTGCTGCTGCCGCAATCGGCATAAATGCTTTCATTTTCATTGTTTTATTCCCTTTCTTTCAATTATTCTTTTACCGCGCCGGACATCATGCCCGCCACGATCTGTTTCTGAAATACGATAAAGAGCAGCACAGTCGGAACCAGAGCCACTACAACTCCGGCCATCACCGGCCCAAATACAGCAGATTCCCTGTCCTTTAACATGGTAATTCCTACCTGTATGGTTCTCAGCTCATTTTTATTCGTTACGAGCATGGGCCACACATACTGGTTCCAGACATTTACAAAAGAGGACAGGAATACGGTAGTTACAACCGGACGGCTGGTAGGCATCAGGATACTGAAGAAAAACCGCAAATTCCCGCAGCCGTCAATAGCAGCTGCTTCCTTTAAGCTTTTGGAAAATCCCAGAAAATGCTGCCGCAGCATAAAGATATTAGCCGCAGACACAAGATAAACCACACAGATTCCCATATATGTGTTCACCAGCCGTAAACGGCTTACTGTGGTGAAATTGGCAACGATCAGTACATCCGGCGGGATCATCATGGTGCTGAGAGTCAAAAAGAACAGCAGCTTCTTTCCCTTAAATTCCATAAAAGAAAAGGCAAAGGCGGACATGCAGGCTACCAGTACGCGGCTCACACTGCAGATCACAGCAACCACAAAGGAATTTACCATATATCTTGGAAGGGTAGTCCTTGTAAATGCAGTCACATAATTGTCAAAAGTTACCTTAGGAGGAAGGAAATGAGGAGGAGAAGCCAGCACTGCCTTTTGCTCCATCAGTGAAACCGAAACTGCATAGAGAATGGGAAACAGCATGAAAAAGGCCAGTCCCAGACACAAAACCTGCATGAAAACACCCCATTTATCACGTTTTGCCATCATGAGTAATGCACTCCTTTCTTTTCCCATAAAAATCCTAAAAGCGTAGCTGCCAGAGTCATTATAAATGCAATGATCGCCGCCGGATTAGCATTGGTATAGTTGCCGGCTGCGCCGATCTGTTTAAAAATATAGTACATAATTGTGATCGTTGCGTTTTTAGGTCCCCCGTCTGTAAGAACGCTTACAAGACTCATCATCATCATACTGTAGGAAATGTCTGTTATAATAAGATAAAACATGGTAGGCGTTGTCAAAGGAAGATAAATCTGAAACAGCTGACGAAACGGGCCCGCACCGTCTATGGATGCGCTTTCAATCATATCCTTCGGCACGCTTCTCACTGCGGCCAGCATAAAGATAAACGCATAACCTGTAGACAGCCAGATCTGGATAACTGCAATGGCAATCATGGCGTACTTTGGATCTGTCAGCCAGTTGATCTTAAGCCCTGTTACGCCGTTGATAAAGCCCAGGGACGGAACATAAAGAAGCTGGAAAATCATGGCTGTCACGGATACCGCCATTGCCATAGGCAGGGCGAATGAGGTCTCATAAAGGAAGGATGTCTTTCTGCGCTTATTCGCCAGAAGTGCCAGAAGCATTCCCAGTATTTTTGAAACAGGCACCGTTAAAATAACATAAACCAGTGTATTGATCACTGCTTTCACAAAGGTTTCATCCTTCAATATATACAGATAATTCTCAAATCCCACAAAACGCTTCAGCGTTCCCATGGAATCTACAATAAAAAAGCTCTTGTAGACTGTCTGAAGAAACGGGAGAAACGTAAAAGGGATAAACAGCGCAAATGCCGGCAAAAGCCAGCAGTACGGTTCCAGTACCTTTTTTAATGATGTTCGCTTTCCTTTCATTGTCCCTTACCTCTTTCTGATCCTTTGCATTCTAAAGCCCCATGGCACCGCTGCGGTAGATTTAAAGCTTCCAGTGCTTCTATAACACCGTAGACCCATTTTTCATGGCTGACATAATCAGCTTCTTCTTTTAATGCAGAAACAGCGTTTCCTACGGCAGCTCCCAGTCCTGCTGCCCTAAACATATCGATGTCATTTTTATTATCTCCCAGCACCATGACCTCATCCATGGGGATCCCAAGACTCTGCGCCAGCCGTTTTACCCCCATTCCTTTTGTGCACTCTCCCGGCATGACCTCTATCCCCCGGTCATCATAGCGCAGGATCGACAGCTCCTCCTGCTTCCGGTTCCTGTTCAGCTCGCAGATTACCTCATCTACTTTACCCGGAGATGCAGGGTCAATGATCAGGAGCTTTTGTATCCTCCAGTTCTGCCAGTCCTCCTCACAGGCAGGACGCCAGGTTTTTGTCCATGAGCCGTTCCTGCTGCGGCTTCTGGTATAATCATTCTGCCGGTAGACCACCTCATCCGATCCATCTGTGGCAATAATCGCCATATTCAGATGATCGGCACATTCAATAGCGGTTCTTACCTGATCTGTATTCAGATGGTCACTCCAAAGAAGCCCTTTCTTCCCTCCTGCCGCAGCCCCGTTGCAGGCCACCATGGGAAGTGTAATCCCGAGGTGCTCTCCCAGAAGCTCCATCATGTCCAACGGACGGCCGCTTGCCAATGTAAACGGAAGCTCCAGCTTTTGGATCATGGTGCCAAGATGCCTAATCCCGTCTGAAACTCCGGGGCCGTCCGGCTCTGTTCCATCCTGTCTGCAGCCTGCCGGCAGGAGCGTTCCGTCAATATCGCTTACGATCAGACTGACTTTCATATCCATCTCCCAACTATACAGCGTTTTGTTTGTTCTACTCGTATTATATATAAGTGTCCCTGTTTCTGGCTTTCATTCTTGCGACACTTTTTATCATTTTTTCGACTTCATGTGTAAATCCATCGTAAAAAAAGTGCTGTTTTTTCCTTATAAGATAAAAAAACAGCACTTTTCCGTATATTAATATCATTTTTCCGAATATTCCATTTCCAGTTTCTGGTTACGTCTTTGTTCGCTTTCTCTGCGGAACTGTTTGGGCGTCACTCCGAAATACTGCCGGAATACACGGATAAAATAGGAAAAATTATCATATCCCGATTCCATTGCCACCTCGCTGACAGAAAGCCCCGTCGTCTGCAGCAGTGTTTTTGCCCGCTCCATTCTCTTTTTAATCAGGTATCCCCGAATCGTCATTCCTGTTATGTTTCGGAAAATTCTGGTGGTATAATCGGGATTTAAGTGAGTTAAATCCGCAATCTGCTCCATGGTAATGTCATTTTTAAGATTAGAACGGATATACTCCTTTACTTTTCTCACCACCTCTGCTCCATGGGTCCCTTCCTTCAGGCTGTTCTGTCCTGTAATATATTCCGTGCATTTGGACACCCACCGGCACATTCCGTCAATGGACAGGATTGCAATCTTATAGAGGCGGTATATCTCATGATTATCGTAAAGCTCATGGGCCCGCATTTCCTTTTTTTCCATATATGTAAAAAACAGCTGGAGCATATCCTGCTGGAAAATACGGAAATTCTGCTCGCTTAAATGCCCCAGTCTTGCCAGAGGTACCAGAAATTTTTCAACCTCTTTTACCAGCCGCTGGGGTTCTTTTGTATAAAGAAGCTCTCCCCAGGTATCCGGAACTGCAATTTCTTTCTTTTCTCCCAGACTCTGCCTGTTTACACAGGTTATGCGGTTCTGCTGAAGCACATCATCCTTGCTGTAGGTAAGAAGGCTGCTGTAGGTATCGGCCAGCTGTTCACAGAACACCGACTCACCAATATAGCACAAAAGCTCTGCCTGATACTCACTGCGGCAGCGGTCTGCCAGAATCCGGCATCGTTCCTGAGCCGTATCAAACTCTGCCTCCTCCAAAAGGATCACTACACGGGTATAAATCACAATCACCTTGCTGCTGTCTCCATCTGTTTTTACAAATGCCCGGGCAAGATTCTGAATCGCTGCCTGGCACAAATCATCCCCCCAGGCCATTTTCATCTCATCTTCATTTGCCAGTGTGATCAGCACCATCCGATAGCGGCTGTCCTTGTCCAGCTTTGCATCTACCTGGGCAGCGGCGGCCTCGATCTCCTCCGGCCCTCCGGGAATCCGGTTTAAACAGAGCTTTTTCCAGAACATCTCCTGAATCATGCGCTGATTATTTTTCCAGTAACGCCCGTACTGCTTTTCTTCGGTTTCCTCCTGTTGTCTGAAGCGCCGCTCTTTAAACCGCTCCACTGCCTTGAAAAATGCTTCCTCTGAAACAGGTTTTTTTAAATAATCGACTGCTTCAACATATAAAAGCCTGCGAAAAATTTCCTCTGAAAAGCGACTTCCAGTCAGGATAATCCCTGCATTCGGGACAGTGGAACGCAGTTCTGTCAGAAGTGCCTCTCCTCCATCCTCAGCGATTTCCGTACAGCAGACGATAAGGTCTGGTTTCTGATTTTTTGCCGTTTCCCTGGCCGTCCTTTCGCTGTAGGCCGTTGCCGCACTCTCCACGCCGCAGGCCTCCCAGTGAATCCTTTTTTTCAGTTCCCTTATATCCTCTATCTCCGAATCGATCAGCAATATCTTCATCCGGTTTCTCCGTTTCCTGTTTATGCGCAGTCTGGCTTTTTCTATTCAATCTCAACCCGAACCATCCTTGCATTATAGGTCAGCGGGTCGCGGTTTTTATAGTCAAACAGCAGAAAACTTCCGTCCCCCGCCGGCTCCAGATGGGCCATCTTTGCCAGCTGGCGGGAATCATATCCCGTATAATCCGGAAGCAGGCAGGGGCAGTCCTCCTCCTGCCTAAAAAAACGCCGGATCTGCTCCTTGAAATGTGAAAGATTCCTGGCAAAGGAAGGACGGCTTTTGATATTTTCCCGGAGGTACAGATCGGTCATCAGAGCATCTCTGTACTGCTCACGCTTTCTCTCTGCATCTGTTCTGCTGCCGTCAGAAAACATTTCCTCTGCCTGCTCCCACAGGATCTCATACCGTGCCAGACGGCTGTGATTTACGCCGCCATATCCCTTCTTCTGGTAAAATCCGGCCAAATCCAGAAACATTTCATAGGGCGTATCAAATTCCTGCCTCAGCTGCTCCAGTGTACAGGTAAACTGGCGGCTGTTATAGTAGACTTCCACCATCTCTTCCACAGCCTTTAACTCCAGGATATCTCCATAAGAAAGCCATCGGGTGGACAAGACCTCATAGGGCGGGGAAGATGAATATAACAGCTCACTGGCAGGAATCATTTCTTCCATATAGGAGCCTTTTAACACCTTCAAAAATCCCAGCTGCAGCTGTTCCGGCTCCATATCATATACCTCATTAAAGGATTTTCTAAAGCTGCTTAAATCCTCATGGGGAAGGCCTGCGATCAGATCCAGATGCTGGTGGATGTTGTGCCGGCTGTTGATATGATGGGTAATCTTTCTTATTTCTGCGATATCTGTTTTTCTCCGGATTGCCGAAAGCGTGTCCGGATTGGTGGACTGGACTCCTATTTCCAGCTGAATCAGTCCCGGACGCATGGAAGAAAGGAGGTTCAGCTCCTCCTGATCCAGAAGATCTGCTGCGATTTCAAAATGGAAGTTCGTAATGCCGTTGTCATTTTCCCGGATAAACTGCCAGATTGCCATGGCGTGGGATTTTTTACAGTTAAAGGTGCGGTCCACAAACTTTACCTGCGGTACTCTGGCATTTAAGAAAAAGGACAGCTCTTCCTTTACCCGTTCCAGACTGCGGAAACGGACGCTCTTATCAATGGACGACAGGCAGTAAGCACAGGAAAAAGGGCAGCCTCTGCTGCTCTCATAGTAAATAATCCTGTGTTCCAGTTGTTCCATCTCCAAAAATCCATAGGGAAAGGGGATCCGGTTCATATCCATGGGCGGACGGATACCGGTGTCATAAACGGGCCATCCTGCCTGTCTATCACCGCCCGCAAAAGTGCCCCAGGCTGCGCCATCTTTATTGCCCGGCCTGTCCAAAAATACCAGTCCGGGAATCCCCTTTTGTTTTATTTCTTCCAGATATCCACTGAAGGAGGCTTCTGATCCCTCCTTTTCCACCAGAACCTGTAAAAGCTGTGCAAAGGTTTCCTCGCCTTCCCCTTTCATCACCAGATCCGCCGCAGGCTGTTCTCTTAAAATCTCCTCACCGCAGTAGGATACCTCAGAACCTCCAAGCCATATTTTCACTTCCGGGAGCACCTTTTTTATATCTGCCAGAAGACATTTTATATAAGAAATATTCCATATATAGCAGGAAAAACCGATCACATCCGGCTTCCTGCAGTACAGATCTTTAAGAATCTGTTCTAACTGGTGGTTGATGGTATACTCCGCCAGCTCGATCTGTATCTGTTCTCTTTTAAAGCCCTGCTCTGCCAGCATCTTCTCACCGTAAGCCTTCAGGCTGTAGATCCCCAGATTGGAATGGATATATTTGGCATTTACCGCTGCCAGAAGAACCTTCATTTTCCCTAAACCTCTATTTCAATTTTACGCCCTGTAGGCTGATACTGATAATACCTTACTCCGGCTGCATTGAGCATCCGCTTGGAAGCCCGCACGGCAGGCGTATCGGCATACTTGTCTTCCCCATAGACAATCGTTGTAATTCCCGCCTGAATAATGGCCTTGGCACATTCATTGCAGGGGAAAAGGGTCACATAAAGCTTGCTGCCCTCCAGGCTTCCGCCTCTGTAATTTAAAATGGCATTCAATTCGCTGTGGGTAGAATAAAAGTATTTTGCATGGTAGGGATCGTCCGCCTCATGCTCCTTCTCCCAGGGAAATTCGTCATCTGAACAGCCCTTGGGGAAACCATTGTAGCCCATAGAAAGGATCTTGTTGTCCTGGCTTACGATACAGGCTCCCACCTGGGTGCTGGGATCCTTAGAGCGTTTCCCCGACAGACAGGCCACTCCCATAAAATATTCATCCCATGTAATATAATCCTCGCGCTTTCCCGACATACGTTTCCTCCTGTTTCGTATATTTTCTCTCTGCATTCCACTATATAATAGATTGGGGGAAAATGCAAGGATGGAGAAGGTTTGTAGATGGGCTCTACACCTGTGAATGAATCAACCTCACTGCCCACTCTGCATCCTTTTTATCCACATAAAAGGAATATGTAACCAGAAGCCTGTTATTTCCCAGGCTTCCAAGTCCGGCCTGATCAAACGGATTTCGTCTTGAATCATCCCGGGCCCGAATCTTGTATTCTATATGATTTTCATTCAGAATTTCCTGTACCCGTTCCTTCTGGAAGCTGTCTGAGGTGGAATATACCAGTTCTGTCTTTCCAGTGAAAAGGCTCATGCATTTCTCCTCCTTCTGTAATCGTTCTTTCATTAAAAAATACCATATTTCATCCAGAATGTTAAGGACATTCATTTAAAAACCCTTCTTAAATACAGACAGCCGAACCCGTTTTCACCACTGGTCCGGCTGTCTGTATACATGATTTTATTTCTGTTTCTCCACCGTCTTCGTCACGATCACATCGGAATCGTATCCTAAAAGTCCTTCTATCACTACAGTCCCTGCTTTCACTGGTGCAGTGACGCGGCATCTGCGGATTTCTTCCATGGCGTCAAAGATCCTTGCCTTTGGTATGGGGGCCGTGAGGCGGACACTTGTAAGGGGCAGCTCTCCTCCCTCTACCGAAATGGAGGTTGCGATATTTCTTCTGGGATCGGTGAGCTCCTGCTCCACATAAGCTTTCCCTCTTGGACAGGCTGCTCCTTCTATGGAACGGATCCGGCAGGCTCCATCCTCCGTTTTCTCAAGTTCTGCTGTGATCTCACAGCCATTTGGACAGATAATACAGGTAAATTCTCTTACCATTCCACACTCACCTCCAGTTCTTTACAGCCTGACAGCTTCTCTGCCTTTAATGGGATCTGAATCATTTCTGCCGGAATGGCTTTTTTCATCTTTTTAAAAGCCACCTCCGTTCCATCCTGACGTACTACGATACGGCAGTCCTTAAATGGCCTGTTTACACGCAGTGACAATCTGCAGTCCTCTTTTCCGGAAATACGCTGCGGCACTGTGTGATTGATAAAACAATCGGTACGAATCACAACGGGACACTCCGGCAGACATCCCTTATCTACATATTCCGCTGCAGCATCCGCCAGCCGTTCCGCCTCCATGGACACAAAGTCTACCAGATCATGGACGTGGAGCACATTTCCTGCTGCAAAGATACCGGGCCTATCCGTCTGGAAATACTCATCTACTTCTGCGCCCTTCGTTCTTCCATCCAAGGTTACGCCGGCATCCAGGGAAAGCTCATTTTCAGGAATCAGGCCTACCGACAGGATCAGCGTATCGCAATCATACTCTTTTTCCGTTCCAGGAATCGGTTTCATATGCTCATCTACCTGAGAAACCGTCACACCGGTCAGACGTTTATCCCCGTGGATGGCTGTAACCGTATGGCTCAGATAAAGGGGGATTCCATAGTCGTTTAAGCACTGCTCAATATTTCTGGGAAGGCCGCTTGGATAAGGCTGGATCTCAAATACAGCCTTTACATGGGCTCCCTCTAACGTAAGGCGTCGTGCCATAATCATACCGATATCACCTGAACCCAGAATCACCACTTTCTTTGCAGGCATCCGGTTATACAGATTGATATATGCCTGAGCCACTCCTGCAGTAAATACGCCTGCGGGCCTTTCTCCCGGAATTCCCAGAGCCCCGCGGGTGCGCTCTCTGCAGCCCATAGTAAGGATCACTGCCTTTGCCTTCCACTGCTTTAAGCCCTGAGGCGTAGCTGCAGTAACCACATGTTCCTTTGTCACCTCTAAAACCGTGGCGTCCGTCAGATAGGGAATCTTAAGTTCATGCACCCGGTCGATAAATTTCTGTGCATATTCCGGGCCGCTTAGGGTCAGGCCAAAGCGGGTCAGGCCAAACCCGTCATGGATACACTGGCGCAGGATACCGCCCAGATGTTTCTCCCGCTCCAGAATCAGAATATCCGTAATCCCTTTTTCATACAGCCGCACTGCTGCCGCCAGTCCTGCCGGACCGCCGCCCACTATGACTGCATCCACTGCTTCACAGACGATCTCATGCTCTAAATGTCCCATATCCTACACCTCCCGAACCTTTCCGAACAATACCTGTGAACCTTCCCGCTCATACTGCACCTGGGTTTCTTTTTTCCCCAGCTCCTGTTCGATGAGCTGCTCGATCCGCATCTGGCAGTAACCGCCCTGACAGCGCCCCATCATGGAACGTGTCCTGTATTTGATGCCTGTCATGGTATCCACTCCCAGAGAATTATGGATAGCCTTTAAAATTTCCGCCTTCGTAACCTTCTCACAGCGGCAGATCACCTCTCCATAATCTGGATCTTCTTCAATCAATCGGGCCTGTTCCTCCATGGAACATTCCTCAAAGCGGCGGATTCCCTTTCTTTCCGGATTAAAATCAGGATTCTCTTCCAGTTTTTCCCTTTCCTTCATCATTTCAATGGCATACCGCGCAATGGGTACTGCTGCTGTCAGTCCCGGAGACTCTATTCCTACCAGATTGATGACCCTGGGCGCAAGATCATCCCGTATCTCAATCTTAAAATCCTGGATCACTCCCTGATCATCCACCCATTTTGGAAGGATACCGGAATAATTGCGGATATAATCCTGCTTACGGATACAGGGCCACAGATCCGAAGCGCTGTTAGCCAGATAATCCATATTTTCCTGCGGCACTCCATAGTAGGTGAAATCCGTCACCAGATCCGCATTTGGCCCGATAATAACATTTCCGTCTGTGGTATTCGTCACATGAATTCCCATATATGTATTGCTTGGAACCGGATAAACGGGCATAGGAAGCAGCGGGCCGGTACGCTTATCCAGAATAATGTAATCGCCCTTGGAGCCGATGATATGATATCCCGTAATTCCTAGGAGATCGGAAATTTTTCCACATCCAAGGCCTGCACTGTTTACCACCCAGCGGCTGTAAAAGGTTCCCCCGGAAGTGGAAATACAGTAATTTCCGTCTCCGTCCCTGGAAATATCCGTTACCTCACAGCCGAAATGATACTCAGCCCCGTTCGCATGGGCATTTTCTGCCAGGGCAATGGTATAGCCAAAGGGATCTACAATCCCGCTGTTCTTTGAATACATGGCAAATTTTCCCACTACCGCAGGTACCAGCTCGTGGAGACGTTTTTCGTCAATGAGCTCTAATCCTGAGGCCCCATTGTCCTCTCCCTGGCGGATCGTGCGCTTTAAGGTCTCCATGTCCTCATCCGTATTGCCGACCAGCACCTTTCCACAGCGGATAAAGCGAAAATCCAGTTCCTTAGCCAGCTCTCCCATCATCCGGTTTCCCTCTACGCAGAGCTTTGCCTTTAAACTTCCTCTGTCATAAGCAAAGCCGCCGTGAACCACGCCGGAATTGCGCCCGCTGGTCTCATTGCAGACATCCAGATTTTTCTCCAGAACGCCGATCCTTAAACGATATCGTGACAGCTCTCTGGCAACGGCGCTCCCCACTATGCCTCCGCCGATGACGAGCACATCATATAGTTCTTTCATGTTCCTGCTCCTCCTTTTATTGGGTGAATATTCATCCTATAAATTATAGTTTATTTTTAGCATATTGGCGGGAATAAGTCAATATTTTTTGAGATATTATCAAATATTCATAGGACGAATATTTGTATTTTCTCTATCGACTCTTTCATTAAATTTACTCAAAAATTTTTGTGACTTTTTCATAACTCCCCATTTTTTTCTTTATAATTTTTTCACAAATATTTTATATTTTCTCTGTTACTTTTAACAGTGTACAAATAATTTTTCATTAGTTATACTTTTATCTGTATACAAATATTGGTAACGCGTCCAAAGTAACTCGAAAGGAATTCAGTTATGAAGATCCATTTTCCGTCCAATCTATACCGTTATGCATCCATAACTCTTGCTGGTACGTTAACAACGGGTGCAATTCTTTTTAGCCCCGATTTGCAAACGTTTGCAAGTTCTCAGAACAGCCTTACTGCTTCCCATTCTGACGCCAATCGCGATGATTCCACCCTCCCCCCCATATATCAGCCTTTAGCTACTCCATCAGACGCTGAACACAGTTCCTCCGAAGACCGGGATGAGGACAATGAAATAATCGCTACTCCATCAGATGCAACCTCATCAGATGCGCATAAACGTCCCGCTTCCCCCTCTGACGCTGTTTCTACTCCGTCAAATGCGGCCCCAAAAATAGAACGCCGCAAAACGCCTCCCCTGACAGAACCCAAATATGACCGTACGGAAGGCAGCGAGGACGTAACCAATCTGCTGGTTCCCACTCTGGCCTATGACGACACCTCTGTGACGCTGGTATGGAATAAGCCTGAAAAATACGATACTGTCGCAGACTACGCCGTATATCAGGACGGTGAGCTCATCGGAACAGCCCGGGAAAATTTCGCCGAACATGCCGACTGGGCAAGTACATACATGGACGCATTCTACGAATACTATGAAAAAAAGAACATCGAAATGGTAAACGTAGATATTCACTCCTTTACGGCAGATAACCTGACGCCGGATACCTCCTACGAATTTTCCGTCGTGGCTCTAGATGATTCTGGAAATCCGATTGGAGACACGGCTTCTGTTTCCGCCTCCACAGCTCCTGCCCCGGAAATATTTAATATTACAGATTTTGGCGCCCGTACGGTTGATACTCCCTATCGTTCCTATGATGACGGGATCAACCGGTTCATTGAAGAAAATACAAAAGCAATCCAGGCTGCCATCGATGCCTGCACGGAAGGCGGAAAGGTTGTCATTCCTTCCGGTATATTCATGTCAGGCGCTCTGTACCTGAAGAGTAATATGACACTGGAGCTTGAAAAGGGCGCTGTTCTCTTTGGCTCCCCAAATGCAGACCACTATGACAGCAATTATCTCCTGTATCCCTACTCTACAGATACCAGATCCTGGGCTCTGATTAATGCTTACAGCAGCGATGAGGGCGGTATGCTGGAAAATATCCGCATAACAGGAGAGGGAACCATTGATGGAAACGGCTGGAAATATGGCGAAAAGGATGATATCAACGGAGACGGCTACTCTATGTTCTATCAGGATCGCCAGGCAGCTGATCCGGAGGATAAGGCTTACCGCCTCCCACGCTGGGTATCCGGAAACTCCAAAAAGCTATATACCACACCTTTTGAAACCTCCCTTGGTATTCTGGCCTCAGACGCTACCCTGAAGGCAAAAGAAAAAGGATTAAGCGAAAAGGTGGCCTACAATAACCGCCCTAACCTGATTGTAATCCGCGGAACTGAAAATGTTTATATTGGCGATATTACAGTCCGCAATCCTGCCTTCCACACGGTTGCTGTCCTTGACAGTAAAAATGTAACCTCCAATAATGTAAAATATACCACCTATGATTCCAACAATGCAGACGGTATTGAACTTGGAAATACACAGAATGCCATTGTATTTAATAATTTCTTTGATACGGGTGATGATTCTATCAACTTTGCTACCGGTATGGGAAAAGGCGTTCAGGACTGCGAACAGAAGCCTTCCCAGAACATCTGGACCTTTAACAATTTCTTGAGAGAAGGGCATGGCGGCGCTATTGCGGCCGGAAGCCATACAGGAGCCGGTATCTGTAATATGCTGGTAGAAGATAATGTTTTAAACCACAGCGATATGCCATTCCGATTCAAATCTGCTCCTGCCAACGGAGGAGGCGTATGGGATGTGCTGATCCGCGACTGTGCAGTGGGAGAATGCAGCCAGGCGTTTGTAATGAGCACAACCTACAGCGATGTAAATCAGGCTGTATCTGTGGAGCCTGCTGATACACCGGCTGAATTCCGCAATATCAACGCCTATAATCTTACGATTGATGACGTAAAGAAAAATGAGTTCAGCCTGGTAGCTGATGTGGATTACAGCCAGCTTGAAAAGCCCTGGCACACCCACCATGACCTTTATTTCCAGGATATTACATTTACCAACAGTAAAATGGCCCAGGAACTGAAGGGCGTGGAAGATTCCGTCTTTTATAATGTAAGGTTTAATGATAAAGATGAGGATTCCAAGGCTTGGAGCAAGATCTCCGCATCCGGCGGACTGAATTTTGCAGGCGATACCACAACCTCTGATAAAGCGGAGAATGCCATGGATATTCCGGAGTGGACAGAGGATGCCGTACTTACAGCCTCTCCATCTAACGCTTCCCGCGCTTCCGCAGACGAAGCAGCGGAGCTGACCTGGACAGACGCCGCTGACTATGATGAAATCTCCGGCTATATCATCGAAACACGGGCAGACGGACAGCTTGTAGATATTTCCACGCCTGTAACGAAACCCGAATATCAGGCAGAAGGCCTTTGTGCCAATGTCGATTACACCTTTACTGTCTATGCCGTTGATGCAACCGGAAATAAGACCGAAGGTCCCTCTGCAGGCCTGAGAATTGAATCTGCACAGGATGAAACATTAAACGTTCCCTCTGACCGTAAGGTACGCTATTCCGGCGAAGGATATACCTGGGCCTCTGCCACCTTTGCCAATGGCAGCAAAGCAGATCCGCGCATCCGCGGATATCATGCCTATGCAGACGGAGTACTTGTAAAGACAATCTACAATTATGAGCTCGGCAGCAAATCAAGCCAGGATGAACTTACCCTTACCATCGGGCGTCTTATGGAAACAGAAAACGAGGTTATAATTACAGCTTTTGCTGATAATGGCGATACCTTTGATTATGAATCTGAAACGGTAAAGCTCTCACATAAATATGATTTCAAGGCTCCCGAATGGGACAGCAGCCTGGACGTTCGCGAAGAAAATGGAGATCTCATTCTCAGCTGGGAGGAACCGTGGGATGAATCAGGAATCTACGGATACCGTATTTATATGGACGGAAAACCTGTCTACGCAGATGAGGACGACTACTTTAACCATGTAAACAGCAGTTGTACCACCACAAAAACCAGCTATCGAATTTCAGGAGCTGATCTTGAAACCTCTCATACCTTTAAAGTAGAGGCAGCCGATAACTGGTGGAAGGCGCTGAACGGCACAGGTCCCTTCCATTGGACCTACAGCGGACCTCAGGCTGTATGGAACAGGGAAGAAGTTACGGTATCCCTGTCTCCTCAGAATGCACGGATCGCCGTAGGCGGCAGCATCCAGCTACATGCAGAAATCACACCAGCAGGCCTCACTGCCAGCTGGACAAGCTCCGATCCCTCTACAGCCTCTGTAGATGAAAATGGTCTTGTAACCGGTCTGCGTCCCGGTCAGGCTGTAATTACGGTATCTGCCGGCGGCCAGTCTGCCTCTTCTGCAGTTACTGTAAACGATGAAAACGTACCGGAAATTCCTTCTATCCCGGATAATAGCGATTCTGACGGCTCTTCCGGTTCCGGAACCTCTGTAAGCGGCCCCGGCTCCTCTGTATCCAGCCACACAATCCTTGATTCTAAAAAAGGATATGTAAATACGGTATCTGGAATTATAACCGGAAACGGAACAAACAATAGTCATTGGATTCAGGAATCCGGCAATCCATCTCAGTGGAAGCTTCAGTATGCAGATGGAACATTTGCCGCAGGCTCCATAAAAACAGCTGAAAACGGCACTGTATATGAACAGCCCGCATGGGAAATGATCAACGGGGCCTGGTATGCCTTTGGCGCTGACGGATACACAAAATCCGGTTTTTTCTTTGACCATGAGCAGAACAGCTGGTTTTTCATTGATATCAATTCCGGCATGAAAACCGGATGGCAGCAAATCGAAAACAACTGGTATTATTTTAACCCCGTTTCTGACGGTACCATGGGAAAACTGTATACTTCTGCCACAACTCCTGACGGTTATCAGGTAGATGAAAACGGCAGATGGATTCAGTAAGGAAACGCTGGATCTGAAAAAAGCGTGTGCTTCTCCAACAAAAGAAAGCACACGCTTTTTCCTTACGGTTCGGTTTCCGCCCGATACCGATTACTGTTATACATCAAATGGAAATACATCTCCATCTTTGCATCCTCTCCCCTCCGCTCCCGGATGGCCTCAAAGATCCTCCTGTGGGAAGAAAGTGTCTGCTCATATTCCGTTTCCTGAACCGAGACGGCAAACATCCGCACGCCCTCTGTGATCACAGGCACCAGATTGGTCATGATCTGGTTGTGGCTGCAGTTAGCGATCTGCTCATGAAACTGTGAATCCTTTAAGGAATAATCCTTTCTCTGACGGATCAGATCTTCCAGCTCCTCTTTGATCTGTTCCAGTTTCTGTAAATCCTCTTCGGCAGCATTCTGGGCTGCCAGTGCTGCCAGCTGAGGTTCCAGCATCAGACGTACCTGGATCAGATCCTCGGTCAGCCTGCGCCGGTCCTCCATCATGGAAAAACCCAGCGGATCATCCACAACGCCTTTTTTTTCAGAAATAAAGGTTCCGGATCCCTGACGGATGGTGACAATATTTCTGGACATCAGTATGCGCAGCGCCTCCCGGACAGTATTGCGTCCCACTCCCAGAGATTCCACCAGCTCTGCTTCCGTCGGAAGCTTATCCCCCGGGCCAAAGCCCTCCTTTTGTATCATTTCCAAAAGCATCTGGGCTGTCTTTTCACCCAGGGTCTGTTTTTCCATGTATTTTCCCCCTCTTATACACGCACAATCTTATATCCTGCCGCCTTGGACAAACGATTCATAATCGCCTGCCCCAGATGGTCTTCCCCAAAGCTTTCCGAAAAAATAACTTCTGCCTTCAGATCATCAAATTCCCGCAGTACTCCGTACAGGTTATGAGCGACCGATTCCTGGCTTTTTCTTGCTCCAATGCTGCGGACAATGCCCTCCGGGTAGGCAGCTCTGGACTCATCCGTACAGATAATTCCCACCCGCACTCCGGCGTCAATCTGCTCCTTTGCCAGTTTCCATACCATGGAAACCATGCGTTCTACCTGTTCCTGAGTCATGGAAGCCTTTTTGTCCTCCATCGCAGGCTCCACTAAAGTAAGCTCTGCCTTGGGAGCATAGTGTTTATACTTCATTCCAGGCGCCTTGGGACGCACGCCTTCTGCCATGGGGCCTAAAATAGCCGGATCAATCGTCACCTCTCCCAGAGTCTCTCTTAACATTTCCATCGTAATGGCTCCCGGCCGAAGCACCACAGGCACCTGTCCCGATACATCCACAATGGTAGACTCCACGCCGATCCCCACAGGGCCTCCGTCAATGATCATATCAATTCTTCCGTTCATATCCTGCCATACATGATCTGCTGTAGTGGGACTGGGACGACCGGAGGTATTGGCGCTGGGAGCGGCAATGGGAACTCCTGCCAGAGCAATCAATCGGTTCGCCACCGGATCGGAAGGCATCCGCACCGCAACTGTCTCCAAACCTCCTGTGGTTCCATAGGGAACCCGGCTGCTTTTGGGGAAAATCATGGTAAGCGGCCCCGGCCAGAAGGCTTCCATCAGCTTCTTACCAGCCTCAGGCATATATTCTACAAGAGGTTCTACTTCTTCCGGACAGGAAACATGGGCAATCAGAGGATTGTCAGAAGGCCGGCCCTTGGCTGCATAAATCTTTTTTGCAGCATCCTCATCCAGAGCATTTCCTCCCAATCCGTATACAGTTTCCGTAGGAAAGGCCACAAGACCGCCCCGGCGGATGATTTCTGCCGCCTCCAAAAGCTCCTCATCCCTTACATGTTCTGTATCCTTTATATAAATTCTCTTTGTCTCCATCACATCTGTACCTCTGTTTTCTTTCCTGTATTTCCCTCATTCTACCACGCAGCAAATGGAAAAACAATTAGTTTAAAGTATCAATCGCCGCCATAACAAAAAACAGCCGCCTTGCGGCGGCCATTTTTAATCAAACTATAATCTATTTTACTTTTCCACAGTTCCGATACGGACCAGAGCCCTGTGAAGCTTTGCCTCGATCATCTGACGCTCCACCTCAGACAGGCCGGACTTGTTCATCTTTTCCTCCGCCCGTGCCTTTGCACGCTTTGCACGCTCCAGATCGATCTCATCGCTCCATTCCCAGGTAGTAGGGATCAGACGGCACTCTCCGTTCATCACGGTCAGCATACCGCCGATACAGGCGGCTGTGCGCTCTGTACCATCCTCCATTATCACATGAGCAGTTCCCATGCCTACTGCCGTACAGTAGTTCATATGACGGGCCATGATCGCCAGATCTCCGTGGATCGTACGGCAGGAAACGCTCTGAACCTGTCCGTCAAAGACATTTCCGTCCATAGTCACAATCTGCAAATGGAAGGCTGCCATAAAGCCTCACCCTCCCTTCTACTGTGCCTTTTTCGCTTTCTCAAAGACATCGTCAATAGTTCCCGCAAACAGGAAGCAGCTCTCGGGAATCTCATCGCACTCGCCGTCCAGAATCTTCTTAAAGCCACGAATGGTTTCCTTTAACGGCACATACTGTCCTGCCATACCTGTAAACTGCTCTGCAACGGAGAAGCTCTGGGACAGGAAGCGCTGTACCTTTCTTGCTCTGGATACAGTCAGCTTATCATCCTCCGACAGCTCATCCATACCCATAATTGCGATAATGTCCTGCAGTTCTTTATATCTCTGAAGCACTCTCTGCACAGATCTTGCCACCTGATAGTGCTCCTCTCCTACTACCTCCGGTGAAAGGATACGGCTGGTAGACTCAAGGGGGTCCACAGCAGGATAAATACCCTGGCTGGCAATATCTCTGGAAAGAACCGTAGTTGCATCCAGATGGGTAAATGTGGTAGCCGGAGCCGGGTCAGTCAGGTCATCCGCAGGCACATATACAGCCTGAACAGAGGTAATAGACCCCTTCTTTGTAGAGGTGATACGCTCCTGCAGGGCGCCCATCTCCGTAGCCAGAGTAGGCTGATATCCTACCGCGGAAGGCATACGTCCCAGCAGAGCGGATACCTCGGAGCCTGCCTGGGTAAAACGGAAAATATTATCAATAAACAGAAGCACATCCTGATTCTTCACATCACGGAAATATTCTGCCATGGTCAGGCCGGAAAGGGCAACTCTCATACGGGCCCCCGGCGGCTCGTTCATCTGACCATATACCAAAGCGGTCTTGTCGATAACGCCGCTCTCCTTCATCTCGCCGTAAAGATCATTTCCCTCACGGGTACGCTCGCCAACGCCTGTAAATACAGACAGGCCGCCGTGAGCCGTAGCAACGTTGTGGATCAGCTCCATAATAAGAACCGTCTTTCCTACGCCGGCACCGCCGAACAGACCGATCTTACCGCCCTTTGCGTACGGACAGATCAGGTCTACTACCTTGATACCTGTCTCCAGGATTTCTGTAGCCGGCATCTGCTCTTCATAGGAAGGAGCCGGACGATGGATAGCCCAGCGCTCCACATCCTCAGGAGCAGGCTTCTCATCTACCGGATCACCTAACAGGTTGAATACACGTCCCAGACACTCATCGCCTACGGGAACGGTAATCGCACTTCCCGTATCTACTGCATCTGCACCGCGCACCAGTCCGTCCGTAGAACTCATGGCAATACAGCGCACTACATCGTCACCAACCTGCTGGGCAACCTCTGCCACCAGGCGATGACCATTTACATCAATCTCAATCGCATTCAGCAGCGCAGGCAGCTCTCCTTCCCTGAAACGGATATCCAGAACAGGACCCGTTACCTGCACTACCTTGCCTATATGTTTCTCAGTCATATACAAATCTCCTTGTTATCCACCCTTTGGCATGTTCTGCCAAAAAATGATGCATATCATCCCCGCACAGATACTCGCGGGGCCGTCTATCCCGCAGATCAGGGTTCCTCCGCTCCTGCCACAATCTCTGTGATCTCCTGAGTGATGCTTGCCTGACGGGCGCGGTTATAGTAGAGACTCAGCTGTTCGATCATCTCGCCGGCATTCTTGGTAGCGGCGTCCATGGCGGTTCTTCTGGCAGCCAGCTCACTGGCTACAGACTCGCACATAGCTCCGTAAAGAAGTCCTGCCAGATACTCCGGCACAATGGAGTCAAATACAGTTTCCGCATCCGGCTCGTACAGAATCAGAGAACGGATCTTTTTTACATCCTTCTCTTCCCCGGAGAAATCCTCCAGAGGCAGCATGCCGGATACGCCGGGACGCTGTGAGAGCATGGAAATAAAATTGGTATAGCCCAGTGCCGCATGGCCAAAGTCGCCTGATTTAAAGCCTTTGCAAAGAAGCTTTGCAATAGTAAAGCAGTCGGAAACAGACAGATCTCCCACCTCAGCAAACTCTTCTGTGAGAATCTCTACCTTACGGCGCTTATAATACTCTACCGCCTTTTTTCCGATGGGAAGCACAATACAGTCCTTTCCTGCCATCTGCGCTTCCATCTCTTTAAACAGGTTGGCATTGTAGCCGCCTGCCAGACCTCTGTCTCCGGCAACTACTACATAACACCAGCGGCCGCTTTTTCCGGACCTGGTATAAACCGATGAAAAGTCCGTATTGCCTGCCGCAATGTCAGCCAGCGTATCCCTTAAAGTATGAAAATAGGGACGGCTGGCATCTGCCCGTTCCTTGGCCCTGCGAAGCTTGGAGGATGCCACCAGTTCCATTGCTTTGGTGATCTGCATGGTGCTCTGTATGCTCTTCATACGGAGCTTCACGGCTTTCATATTTGCAGCCATGGTCTTCCTCCTTTTATCTGATTATCTGGCCTTTAAAAAACGGTCTGTGTAATCCTTAAGAGCCGTCTTTAACTTCTCTTCTGTCTCGCCCTCCAGCTTACCTGTAGAGCGGATTCCTTCCATAGCGGACACACCTGCAGCATCACTGTCTAAGAAGGTGTAAAGTCCCTCTTCATAGGACTGGATATCCTCTACCTCAACCTGAGTTAAGATACCGTTTACAACGGCATACAGGATTGCTACCTGCTTCTCAACCGGAACCGGCGTACTTCTGCCCTGCTTTAATACCTCTACGATACGGGCGCCCTGAGCCAGACGGGCTTTGGTATCCGCATCCAGGTCAGAACCGAACTGAGCAAAGCTCTGAAGCTCTCTGTACTGAGAGTAAACCAGCTTTAAGGTACCGGCTACCTTCTTCATAGCCTTTATCTGTGCATTTCCTCCTACTCGGGAAACAGAAATACCCGGGTTTACAGCAGGCATAATGCCGGAATGGAACAGCTCTGTCTCAAGGAAGATCTGTCCGTCTGTAATGGAAATAACATTGGTAGGAATATAGGCTGATACGTCACCTGCCTGGGTCTCAATAATAGGAAGGGCTGTCAGAGAACCGCCTCCCTTTTCATCAGAAAGCTTTGCTGCACGCTCAAGCAGTCTGGAGTGCAGGTAGAATACGTCGCCCGGATAAGCTTCACGCCCCGGCGGACGGCGGATCAGCAGGGAAAGTGCTCTGTATGCAACTGCATGCTTACTCAAATCATCATAGATGATCAGAACGTGTTTTCCCTTGTTCATAAAATATTCTCCCATCGCACAGCCGGAATAAGGCGCAATGTACTGTAAGGGGCTTGTTTCAGAAGCAGTAGCCGTAACTACGATGGTGTAATCCATCGCGCCGCCTGCCTGGAGCTCAGATACCAGGTTTGCAACGGTAGAACGCTTCTGTCCAATGGCTACATAGATACAGATAACGTCCTTGCCCTTCTGATTTAAAATCGTATCCGTAGCAATGGTTGTCTTACCGGTCTGACGGTCTCCGATGATCAGCTCACGCTGTCCTCTTCCAATCGGGATCATAGAGTCAATTGCCTTGATTCCTGTCTGGAGAGGCTCCTTTACGGGCTGTCTGTCGCAGATACCGGGAGCCGGAGACTCTACGGGTCTGTATTCACTTGTTTCAATAGGGCCTGCTCCGTCAATGGGCTGGCCGATGGCATTTACAACGCGGCCGATCATAGCCTCGCCTACAGGAACAGATACGACCTTTCCGGTGCGCTTTACTGTCTGTCCCTCGCTGATCCCCTGGTCAGATCCGAATAATACAACAGAAACATTTGTTTCTTCCAGGTTCTGGGCCATTCCGAAGGTGCCGTCTTCAAATTCCAGAAGCTCGCCGGACATACAGTTTGTAAGCCCGCTGACTCTGGCAATACCATCGCCGACCATAAGGACGGTTCCCGTCTCGCTCTGCTCAATGGCATTCTGGTAATATTTGATCTGGCTGCGGATGACCTTGGATATCTCTTCAGGTTTTAATTGCATTCCATTCACATCCTTTATACGATGATTTCCGTAACTTTCTTTCGCAGTCCTGACAGACGTTCCTGCAGTGTGCCGTCAAGCTGCCTTCCCTCCAGCTCTGCCCTGATGCCGCCCACTACCTGCGGGTCAACCTTAAGGGTAAGCTGAATGGTTTTATTGCTAATCTTTTCCAGTCTGGCTTTGAGTGCCTCTTTCTGTTCCTCTGTCAGAGGCACCGCACTGGTGACCACTGCCTCAGCAATTCCCTGGTCTTCATTGTACCTGGTTCTGAATTCCCGGCAGCAGTCTGAAAACTCCCGGAGCATGCCGTTTTCACATAAAAGCTTCAGGAAATTCAGCAGATATACATGAATCTTACCTTCAAAAGCCGTATGGATCAGACCCACACGCTCTGTCTTTGGAATAGAAGGTTCTGCAAGGAGCCGCAGATAAGAGGGTTCTTCCTTAAAAAGCGCCCGAACCATGTCAAGCTGCTCTAACATTTCCTCTGTCAGCTTTTCTTCTGAAGCAAGGTCATAGAGGCTGCCTCCGTAGAGTCTGGCAGTTTTTGTCATGACGCCTCACCTACATTCTCAATAAACTCGTCTATCAGCTTCCTGTGATCGTCCTCGCTGATCTCGCGCTCGATCACCTTTCCTGCGATATCCATGGCAATGCCGCCGATCTCATTTTTGATCTCATTAACGGCTTTCTTCTTCTCCTGAAGGATATCGGCTTCTGCTTTTGCCTTAATACCGGCTGCCTGAGCCTTTGCCTCCTGCAGCATAGCCTCACTGCGGGCAGCTGCATCCTTCTGGGCATCCTGAAGGATTACGCTGGCAGTTTCTTTTGCCTTTGCCATCTCTGCCTCGTATCCGGCCTTCATGGTCTCTGCCTCTTCTTTTGCCTTCTTTGCGTCCTGAATCTGAGAATCTGCCAGAGCCCTGCGCTTTTCAATCACTTCGCGGATAGGCTTGAACAGAAACTTTTTAATCAGCCAGCACTGAATGAACAGGTTGCAGATCGTAGCAATGAAGGTCCAGGGTACGATGGTTACAAGTTCCTGTGTCTCTCTCATCTTCCTACCTCCTGTCTGCGGAATACGGTGTTCCCTTTTCCATTAAGACAGGAAATTCATGAATGTGCCAGGAGCAACGAAGATCAAAAGCAGACCTGTAACGAAACCGTAAATACCAGTAGTCTCTGCAATCGCACATCCAAGAAGCATTGTGCTGGTTACGTCAGACTTGCACTCCGGCTGACGGCCGATCGCCTCCAGCGCCTTTGCAACCGCATTACCTTCACCGATACCAGGACCGATACCTGCGATCAGAGCGCAGCCGGCGCCGATGGCACATCCTGCTAAAGCGATACCTTTTGCTAATACCTGAAAATCTGTCATGATAATTTTCCTCCTCGAAAATAAATGTTCTGAGTAAAATAAGTCTGCTTAACCTTCTGCCGCATTGGCAATGTACATGATGGTCAGCATACTGAAAATAAACGCCTGCATGAGACCGGAGAACCAGTCAAAGTATACAGACAGAATGGCGGGAATACCCACATCCAGGATGGGAATGCTTCCCAGGATTTCTCCCAGCGTGCCCGGAAGCCAGCCAAGCAGTGCAGAGCTTGCCACAGCCAGAGCCGCATAAAGAAGGCCGTTGATAACAACGCCGGAAAGAATGTTTCCAAAGTGACGGCAGGCCATACTGATGGGCGTTGCGATCTCAGAAAGGATATTGAACGGCGTCATCACCGGAATCGGTGTGGTAAAGCCCTTCATGTATCCCAGAAGACCGCTTGCCTTAATCTTGTTGGCTGTGATCATAACAAAGACCACTACCGCCCAGGCTGCTTCGACGGAAAGATCGGCTGTCGGGCTTCTAAGACCCGTCAGGCTGATCAGGTTTGACACCGCACTTGTGGTAAAGAGGGCTGCCACAAAGGGGATCAGATAGTCGAACTTTGTACCGCCGGTATTGTTGCGGACCAGATTAGTGGCCTGCTCTACCAGCATCTCTGCTACCGCCTGACGTTTGGAAATATTTTCCACCCTCAGATCCCTGGTAAGCCAGATACAAAAGCCTGTGATCAGGATCATGACAAGCCAGCTGACAACCATGGTCTCAGTGATCACAAAATCACCCAGAACGGGAATTCCTGTGGGAATCCTTAAGTATATGGCCGCACCTGAAATATCAAAGTTCATACTTGCAGTTTCATCTCCTTTCTATGGATTTGGTTTTGCATTTATCATTCCAAACATACTCAGCACCTTGATGCCTGCGCTTGGAAAAAACAGGGGGATAAGCCCTGCTGCACCATTCAGAAACGGAAGGGCTACTGCAAGCACCACCCACAGAAGCTGGGTAACGGTGCGGAACCGGTAGCTGGCCTTCATATCTTTTCTGGCCTGTTCCTCATCCTCGCCGGAAACGATCTTCTGAATCGTAAGTCCCATAAAGAAAAAGTTGGCCACAGCCACTCCGCTGCCTAAAAGGCCGCTTATAATGACCTTCATATCAAAGGGAACTGATGCAGGTGAAATCTTATGAAGAACAAAAAAAGCTGCAAACATAATGACGCACCCTGTCAAAGTAATCCCCGTCACACGGGCTGTCTCCTTTTTGACAGCCGGCTGAATCTGTGCCATCCTCATTCCTCCTTAAAAATGTTCGTTAAATGCCCTCTCATTGGTTCTTTTTTTCTTTTTCTGATGCTTCATAATGTTCTGGTAGACCTTCCAGGCCGTAGCTCCAGAGCCTCCCAGCCCAAAGAAAAAACCGGGAATATAGATCCACGTCCCGATACCAAAACGTCCGGTCAGCCAGCTGCATATAAGAACACAGAGAAGAAGAGGGGCTGCCAGGGACAATCCCAGCTGGGAAAACATAGAAAGAGAACTCATGGTATGGGCCCATCCCTTCATATGTGTGATCCTCCTGTCATATCCTGCGTACCTAAATTTTTTTGGTTGCCTATAGGATTATTTTGTGCACTCCCTGTCATATTGCACAAATTCCTTTGGCATATTTTTCCATATCAGACACAGTTTTTTTTGTCATGTCCTTACTTTCTTTGTACAATATGAGTGAATTATACTCCATACCCATGGATTTATCAATGGTATTTAGGGAGTTTCTAAATTTTTTATAATATTATCATGCAATTTTTTGTTTGTTTTGCCTTTACGTCTTTTTAACTTGACATTTTTTTAACACATTCTGTTTCAATTTTTATACAATTTTTTTTAGATTTCTTGCTCTTCCCGCGTATCCTCTGTTACATTTTTATTATGGACAGGGGATCAAAGGCATCTCTGAGGGCGTCTCCCACAAAATTTACCGCTGTAACCACGATAATTATCACAAGTCCCGGAGGAATCCAGAGCCAGGGCTGTTTTGTAAGAACGGTAACCGACTGCGCGCTGTTTAACATATTTCCCAGACTGGCGGCCGGAGGCTGCACCCCCATGCCAAGAAAGCTTAAAGCAGCCTCATCCAGCATGGTAAGGGCCATAACAGAGGTGGCATAAACCAGCACAGGAGCCATGGTATTGGGAAGGATTTCTGAAAACAGGATGTGGAAAGCAGGCATGCCTGCCGCCTCACTGCTCTTTACAAAATTCGTCTCTCTTAAGCTGAGCACGTTTCCCCGCACCAGTCTGGCAATTCCCGGCCAGTCTACAAACCCCAGTATCAGGATAATGCTCCACAAACCGGGCTTGAAAATAGCGGCTGCCACTAAAACCAGAAGAATATAGGGAAATGACATAACCATATCCGTAAAACGCATGATCAGGATATCCGCCAAGCCCCCGAAATATCCAGCCAGAAGGCCCAGAAACACGCCCAGAGCAGTAGCGATCAGAGTAGCCAGTACGCCTGCAAAAAGGGAGGTTCGGGCTGCATATAGAAGGCGGCTCAGCATATCGCGGCCAATCTGATCCGTCCCCAGCAGAAATTCATCTCCGGGAGGTGCTCCGAAGGGTCCCACGATTGCCTCCGGATCATAGGGAGCGATCACAGGCGCAAGGACGGCGCTGCCGCAGATCAGAACCAGCACAGCCAGACTTGCCAAAGCCAGACGGTGGCGGCAGAATCTGCGCCATACCGCCCCCGCATAGGTCTCATGATTTTTCATTTGCTTTTTCATTTCATTTTCCTTTGCTAATCGTACTGAATGGAAGGGTCAACCACAGCATAGAGGATATCTGTAACCAGATTCGCTGCCAAAACCACCACAGCGGCTAAGAGGCAGACGCCCATAATCACAGGATAATCTCTGGATAAAATAGCGCTCATGGTCATAAGTCCAAGTCCGGGCCAGGAAAACAGCTGCTCCACGATCACAGCGCCTCCAAACAGAAGGGGAATCTGCATCCCGATCACTGTCACCACCGGCACAAGGCCGTTCCGCAGGGCGTGGCGGCCTATTACCAGCCGTTCCCCTATGCCCTTTGCCCTGGCTGTCCTCAGATAATCCTTTTGAAGGATCTCCAGCATGGAGCTGCGGATATAGCGGATATTTGTTCCCGCCATGGAAAGGGCTAAAACGGTCACAGGCATCACCATGTGGGCTGCCAGATCTCCAATCCCTCCGGAGCCTCCCAGGGTAATCATCCCGCTGGACGGAAGGAGTTTAAGCTTAATATTAAAAATGTAAACCAGAAGAAGGGAGAGAAAAAATCCCGGGATGCTGCTGCTTAAAAAGGACGCTGTTACCACCGCATAATCTCCTTTGGAATACTGGCGCACTGCGCTGTATATTCCCGCAGGGATACTGATAAGAAGGCTCACTGCCAGTGAAACTCCCATCAGTAACAGGGTGGGCCCCAGACGTTCCATGATCATCTGGCTTACGGGCTGGTAGGTCTTGATGGAAACACCCAGATTTCCCTTAAGAACCTGTCCCAGCCATATAAAATACTGAACATAGAAGGGCTTATCAAGCCCCAGAGCCGCTTCCTTTGCAGCTACTGCCTCCTGAGAAATACGAGCGCCCTGAAGCATTTCCAGAGGACTTCCTGCAAAGCACATGATCGCATAATCAATCAGCGTGATCCCGATGAGGGTAGGAATAGCAATGAGAAGCCGTTTTATAATATATTTTTTCATTCGTTTCTTTTTACCTCCAAAACAGCAGGACTACAAGCCGCCAGATGGGTGCTGCCCGGACGGACGGGACGAAGCGGTACCTCTGCGCTGCTGCATTCCGGCCTTTTCCTGAAGCAGCGGTCTTTAAAGGGACAGCCCTTATCCTCTGCCCCTGTGATGGACGGCTCATACGCTGTTCCTTCACTGGTCTCGCCCCAGTTTTCCTCCCTTTTTCTGGGATCCGGGATGGGCACTGCCCCAAGAAGGGTTCTGGTATAGGGATGGACCGGATGCTCAAACAGCTCACTGCTCTCCCCCGTCTCTACCAGTTTCCCCAGATACATCACCGCAATACGCCGGCTTACATAATTTACAGCCCCTAATCCATGTCCGATAAAAATACAGGTCAGGTCTAACTCCTTTTGAAGGCTTTTAAGCAGATTCAGGATCTGGGCCTGAATGGATACGTCCAGAGCGCTTACCGGCTCATCGCAGATCAAAAGCTTCGGCTCCAGTGACAGCGCCTTTGCAATGCCGATTCTCTGCCGCTGCCCGCCTGAAAACTCATAAGGGTAACGGTCCAGAGCGCTGAGAGGAAGCCCAACCAGCTCCATCAGATGCTCTGCCTTCTTATGAACCGTATGCTTATCCGCCAGGCTGTGGTAAAGCATGGGTTCTGAAAGGATCTGAAAGATCTGTTTTCTGGGATTTAAAGAGGAATAGGAATCCTGAAATACCATCTGGATCTCTGTGCGCACTGCGCTATAGCCTCTGCCTCCCTTTGCAGTCAGTTCCTGTCCTTTATACCAGATGCACCCGGAGTCCGGGGCTTCCAGCCCGGCGATCATACGGCCCAGAGTAGATTTTCCGCAGCCGGATTCTCCCACCAGCCCCAGTGTTTCCCCCGGATAAAGCTCCAGAGAAACATCATCTGCCGCCCGGATCCATGAGGTGGGACGGCCGAAAATGGGCCGGTTCTGGGGATAATATTTTTTCAGATGCTCCACCTTAAGCAGGGGCTCTGTATTCTTATAAGGTTCTGCCACTTTGCTCTGCCTCCTTTGCCCGCCAGCACCGCACCCGGTGAAGCTCCTGTGCCTTCTGTGTTTCCTCTGCCTTTATTTCTTCCAGCTCCTGGGGCGCTTCGCAGCCCTGCTTCCGGTAAGGGCACCGGTCTCTGAAACGGCAGCCGGTCATCTGCCCGTAATTTTCAGGAACCGTCCCCTCTATGGCCTGAAGCATTTTCTCCGGATTCTGCTCCATGGACGGAACTGCAGCCAGCAGCGCCTTTGTATAGGGATGGGACGGATGGTCAAAAATCTCAAATACCGTCCCTTCTTCTATGATCTGCCCCGCATACATCACCATAACCCGGTCTGCCATCTGAGCCACCAGTCCCATATCGTGGGTAATCAAAAGCAACGACATACGAAGCTCCCTTTTCAGGGAACGCAGCAGATTCATGATCTGGGCCTGGATGGTCACGTCCAGAGCCGTTGTGGGTTCGTCTGCAATAAGCAGAGAAGGCTGGCAGGATAAAGCCATAGCGATCATCACACGCTGACGCATTCCTCCGGAAAGCTGGTGGGGATATTTCTTCATCACAGCCTCTGCTTCCCGGATTCCTGCTCTGCCCAACAGATCAAGGGCCCGTTTCCTGCGCTCCTCTTTTCCCAGCTCTGTGTGGGCCTTTAAGCCCTCTTCCAGCTGTTTTCCAATGGTCAGAACCGGGTTTAAGGAGCTTAATGGATCCTGAAAGATCATGGACAGCTCTTTTCCCCTGACCTGATCCAGCTCCTTCCGATCCATTTTCAAAAGATTTCTTCCATTAAAAAGGATTTCTCCCTGTGACACACGGCCGCCCCGGCCCAAAAGCCCCATAACAGCCAGAGATGTAATACTTTTTCCGCAGCCGGACTCCCCTACCAGACAGACCGTCTCTCCCTGATCCACAAAAAAATCAATCCGGTCTGTGCCAATGGTATTTCCGCGTTCCCCTGCAAATGCAACCTGCAGGCCACGGACTTCCAAAATATGTGACATTCCTAACTCCTTTTTCAGATTTTGTAATGAACCGACATTCCCCGGCAAAAAGCTTTGCCGGGGAACGAGTAACAATGTATGGTCACGTACGGCAGACGGGATCACACTCAGCCTGTGATATCCCATTCTTCCACATGATTAAAGAAGCCGTATACCGAGGGGTTTACTCCGGTCAGGCGTTTATTTTTCGCTGCCATGGTGCGGATCACATACGCGGAAAACATGGGCACATCCTCCTGCATCCGGCGGTCAATGATACCGTACTGCTCTTTTAATTCTTCCTTATCGCTTAATACAGCGATTTTTGAAAGAGCCTCCTCTGCCTCAGCATGGCTGTAACCGGTCCAGCTTCCCTCGCCGCCTAAAAGCCATGCAATATCTACATAAGGATCTACAGGCGGATAGGTGTACTGCACCGCCATAATGTCAAAGTCTCCGCTTCCTGCAGTACTCATAAGCGTATTGATATCCATGGTACGGATCTCCGTCTGGATTCCCACAGCCGCCCACTGGGCTGCGATTACAGAGGCAGCATTTACAAAGGTACTGTCTCCGGAATCAATATAGAAACGCAGGGGAGAAGAAGGCATCCAGTTACTTTCTGCCAGAAGTTCCTTTGCCTTTGCAGGATCGTAAGAAACAGGCTCAATGGACGGATCGTAGTAAGGGCCTGCGGTGGAAAGGAAGCCGTCTACCACTTCTCCATTGCCCTTTAACAGCTGCTCTAAAATCTGATTTCTGTCAATGGCATATAAAAGAGCCTGGCGGAACTTCTGATCCGGCACATTTTTTGTATTGATAAATACAGACTGGTTGGTAATAGCGTCACCAAAGCTTGTCTCCACTGTTTCCAGCACCTGAAGGCTCTCATAATCCTCCAGCGGAATGGCGCTCATGGTGTTCTGTGTGATATCGATTTCCCCGGACTGAAGTCCCGCATAAAGCTGGCTTCCCTCTACAATACGGATATTCAGCTTCGGAATTTTAGGCGCTCCCTTCCAGTATTTCTCATTCGCCTCATAGGATACATAGTGATCCTTGTCAAAGGCGGTGACACGGTAAGGGCCACTTACTACATCCGGCTTTGCAAACCACTCGTGGGAGGCCAGCTCTGCCTCAGGGATCTCTCCGATCACATGCTTTGGAAGAGGCATCAGATACCGGGCATAGGAATTCTGAAAGGTAACTAAGGACATGGGCTCCTTTGTGGCGAAGCGCACCGTCTTATCATCCACCTTTGTGATTCCCTCAATATGGTCTGCTCCCATTTCCACAAAACCGTCATCACCAACGCCTTCAAAGACATAATACATCATGGCTGTGTTGGCAATGGCCGGACTGCACAGGCGCAGAGCTGTGTATACTACGTCATCAGCTGTTACCGGCTGGCCGTCAGACCAGACCGCCTCATCGTCAATGTGTACCAGAAAATGTTTCTCGTCCTCTGCGGTAATGGAGTCTGCCAGCATGGGCTCAAACTCCATATTGGTGTCCAGCTCCATCAGCGGAAGAAACATCAGTCCGGTGGCATATTTATTGATCTCCACGCCGTCCATCAGGAGGGGATTCAGGGTATTTACTGTTCCTGTTACTCCCACATTTACAATCTTTTCCCCTGTGGCCTGAGCAGGCTTTTCTGCAGCTGCCTCCTGTTTGGCAGATTGGCTCTGGCTTTCGCTGCTTCCGGTACCTCCTGCACAGGCTGCCAAGGACAGCGCCATGGCAGCAGAGAGAACTGCTGCAAGACATTTTCCTGCAATTTTCCTATATTTTTCCATAATGTCCTCCTGGGTGTTACGTTTGCACACTATTCATAGTAACTTAGTATGGTTTTATTTATAGCATCCAGAGGGAAAAATGTCAATACCAGCCCTCTCTGGGTTTCTATATAAAATCAAACAGGTTCATCTGCCGGATCACCGATCACAAACAGTTCCTTTCCATCACGGTTCCATTCACGGATCAGACGGTACTGAATGGGGCTGATATCCTGAAACTCATCTATCCGTCCGGATTTGCAATTTCATCCGGTTCAAAAAGCCGGATGATACCATATTCTCCGTCAAAGCCCGGAAGACGTTTTACCCGGCCTTCCCGCAGACGGCAGATCCCCTCAGAAATCAGATGACCAGAATGGCTTCTGATTTCTTCAATCGGAATCGTTCTTAAAATATCAAATTCCGTTCCCAGCTCATCCACCATTTTACAGTATTCTTCCTGAACCTTCTTTGACGCTGCAGACCGTCCGGTAGACGCAGCAATGACCTCCAAAAGAGGAACCAAGCTTTCAAACGTTTTTCTTCCCTCTGGTATAAAGCCTTCGGGCCGGTCTGCCAGCTGATCGATCCGATGAGAAACGCCCATAGTAAGCTTCTTTTTACATACCGGGCAGATCCCGCCATACCGTTTCGCCTCCGCCGGACTCAGACAGATGTGGCATTTCCGGTGTCCGTCGAAATGGTATTTCCCCTCCTCCGGGAAAAACTCAATCGTGCCTTCCAATCCCTCTCCTGTTTCAATGGCATTTTTCAGCCCCGCATAGGACATTTCACAGTTCAAAAGATTTGCCTCTCTTCCCAGCTTGGCAGGGGAATGGGCATCTGAATTGGAAATGAGCTGGAACCGGTCCAGGGCAGAAAGCCGCCAGTTCATCGGCGGATCGGAGGAAAGCCCGGTTTCCACTGCATGGATATAGGGCGTCAGCTCCCCAAAACAGCCCTCCACCCGGTCAAAACCAGAGCATGCACCAAACATGGAAAAATGAGGCGTCCAGATATGGGCTGGTATCAGCATTCCCCCTGGACAGATCTCCAGCATGACTTCCAGAAGATCATGGCAGGAAAGTCCAAGAATGGGACGGCCGTCTGAATGTATATTTCCAATCATTTCCAGTTTCGCCGACAGCCTCTGGGCATCCTCCAAATCAGGCAGAAGAATCAGACTGTGAACCTTTCGCACCTTTCCGTCCTGTTTGTAAATGGAGCTGATCTCTCCGGAAACAACAAAACGTGGCGTAGCTGTCTCTGACCGCCGTCCATTCTCTGACCTGTATTCGTCCTTCAGGCGGTACAGTCCGTCCTCTGCCCTGACCAGCTTCTCATACAGCTCTTCACGCCAGGCCGGATGGGTAAAATCCCCAGTTCCTAAAAGATGTATTCCCTTTTTTCCCGCCTCCAGATCCAACTGCTCCGGTGTCAGCTCACGGCTGGTGGCTCTGGAATATCTGGAATGAATGTGAAGGTCTGCAATGTACATATCTCTTTCTCCCTGTCACTGTTTAATCATCTAACAACGCCATTAAGGTATTGTACAGTATTTTCATATCTACGGGTTTAGCCACATGGCCATTCATTCCGGCACTTATGGATTTCTGCACATCTTCTGCAAATGCATTTGCAGTCATAGCCAATATCACCATTGTCTTCGCCTCCGGATGGGACGAACTGCGGATTTTGCGCGTTGCCTCATAGCCATTCATAACAGGCATCTGTATATCCATTAAAATCGCATCGTATGTTCCCGGAACACTGCTTTCAAACTCCTCTACTGCCTGCAGCCCATTCTCCCTCAAAACACAGGTTGCTCCCCACATCTGAAGAAGTTCTGCCAGAATTTCTGAATTGATCGCATTGTCTTCTACCAGAAGAAAATGTCTTCCTTCCAGCGATTCCTCCGGTATGCATTCATCCGCATTTGGGGAACGCTTCTGCTTTCCGTCTGCCACAGCAAATTCCAGTTCAATCTCAAACATCGTTCCCTGATGAAGCTGGCTTTCTACCCGGATTTTACCCCCCATAAGATCTACAAGCCCCTTTGTAATACTCAGTCCCAGACCGGTTCCCTCTACCCTGTTCACCCGTTCACTGCGGCAGAAGGGCTCAAATAAATGGCTGATAAACTCCTGTGTCATACCGATTCCCGTGTCGCTGATGACAAAACGATACCTTACTCTTCCGCTTTCATATGACGGTATTTCCTCCGTCCTGAACCGAACGTTTCCGCCTTCCATGGTGAATTTAAATGCATTGCTGAGTATGTTGATTAAAATCTGTTTTATCCGTAAGGCATCCCCCTGAAAATACAGATGCTGTATCTCTCCCCGCTCAACCATAAATTTCAGTCCCGCGTCCTTTGATGGGGAAGCCATAATAGAGGAAATCTGATTCAGAAGTTCATCAATATGAATAACCTGCACATTCATATGTAATTTGGACTGCTCAATCTGGCTCATATCCAGAATATCGTTAATCAAACTCAGCAGATGCTGAGAAGATACAGAAATCTTTTTCAGGTAATCCTCCACCTTCCGTGAATTCGAAAGATTGGCCTGCGCAAGGGTTGTCATTCCCACAATAGCATTCATAGGGGTACGGATATCATGGCTCATGTAAGACAGAAAATCACTCTTAACCCTGCTTGCCTTTTCTGCCTCTGATAATGCCTTTTCCAGATCATACTTCACTTTTCTTTCCGCGGCAAGCATATCGGTTACGTCTGTCCGCACCAGGCAGATTCTGCCAAGACTCAGATCAATGGCGGAAATAATCATATTTTTAGTCTGGATTTCATTGCTTCCATTATTTACAGAATACCGGAACGAATAGAATTCTCCGTCCTTCAGCCGGCTGACCATCTTCCCCGGATCCAGCATATCCCTTACATATGCTTTCTCCGAGTCCACCACAAGCTCCTCAACCACACGTCTCACCCGTTCCATCAGGCTTCCCTGAGCTTCTGTTATATTATGGTCCCCACCGCTTACGACTTTATACTGATCATTTATCAAATCCACGTCTGCAACCAGGTCATAATTTAAAGATGACAGCATTCGGATGATCCTGTCCTGTATTGTCTTTTCCGTAATATCTGTAACCGTTAAAATACCCGTTATATCTCCCGTATCCGGGGTTTCCACAAGATTCACCTTAAACTGTACATATCTTCCCTGCGGATAATTCGGAAGCTTCACAAAACATGGCATCAGAACTTCCTTTATCCCATTTTCAAAAGCCCTGATAGACGGTTCATTTAAATATTTTTCATAAAACAGGCTCCGCTCCGCTTCTGACGCTACCAGAGTTCCAATTCCTGTAAAAAAATCCTCCCGTTTATCACCAAACCGTTCAAGAAGTCCAGAATTGGTACGGTCTTCAATCTCAATAATCTTATTTTTTGTGATATTACAATGCCCTAAAATCAGTGTGTTGGGATCTGTTATCAAATAATGCTGGAAAATCTGCTCCCTGTACTGAAGCCTTAATCTCTCCTGCATTTCTCTCTCTTCTGTAATGTCATGATAATCCGCATAAACCATGGCGTCCCCAGCTTCACACTGAATAACGGAAAATTTTGTATTGACCCAGATATAACCGCCGCTCCCCTTCTTCAGCCGGTATTGAAGGGCTTCTCTGTCGCAGTTTTCACGAATACAGCGGTCTAATGTCTGTTTTACATATTCCTGATCATCCGGATGGACACCTGAAAGCGCGTTTGTCTTATACATATCCCAGGCTTCTTCCATAGACATATCAACCATCTCGGCAAATCCATCGGACAAATACTCCGGAGTCAATCTCCCATTCAGTCCATGGTGAACAACAGCAACTCCGCCCGGAAGGTACTTCAAAACTGTCTCGAAATATTTTTCCAGACGCTCCTTTTCTCTTTTCACCGTTGCTTCTTCGGTAATATCCCTCACATATTTTATATATGCAGGCGTCCCGTTCCACTCTGTTTCTTTAAAATGTGTAGCATAGCAGCGCCCTCCCTCTTCATAGCTCGTCTCACAGGGCATTTCCTCTGACCCGCCCATCTTCATCATACAATGGAAACAGGGCTCTTTTTTATTATAAATATGCTCATAACATTTAGGTGTATTCTGCCCTTCCTCATTCCAGAATGCACGTTTAAAACCATTTACATAAAGAAGATCATAATTTTCTTTATCAATCACATAAATATTGTCTGCATTTTCACTGGCTATGCTCTGGAACAGCTGGGTTTCCTGGGACATTCCCCCAAAAAGGAGACAGTATGTTGTTCCATCCTCCCATCCCTCTATTTTATACCACTTTAAACAGCTTGTTTTCTCTTTGACCGGAGAGTAAACTTTGATTCCTATATGCCTGGACTTTGCGGACATAATTGCATGCTCCACTTCCATTCTGTCCTCGTCACACAAAAGCCCCAGGGCATCTTTACTGAAATGCAGATCAAAATACGGCATATCATACCCTAAGAGCTGCACTACTTTTTCCGGACAATATTGAAAACAAAACGTTTTACATTCTTCATCATAAACGGCGACTGCGCCGCAAAATGCATTCAAAATTCTTTCTCCTATGCAATCCATTCTGTTGTTCCCTTCCTTGAAATCAACTTTTGTACTGTGTTTCTCTCTGTTTTAATAATACCATATTTTTTTATTATGTGTGTAGTCTGATCCGCTGAAGAATACAGAATATTTTCCTGTTGTTCCTCTCCGACAATTTTATCGACACATCCGGATGTCAAAAATAAAAAGCGCTTTTACAGCGCATTTATTAAGGAGGGAGATTTGTATGGAAATTGTGAAACTGATCGGCGTCCTCATCGTAATTGCAGGATTTATACTTAAGCTGGACACTCTAGCCGTGGTGGTAACAGCAGGTCTTGCTACCGGTCTGGTGGCAGGCATGAGTCCGCTGGAGATTCTGGATACTCTTGGAACCGCCTTTATCACTAACCGGACAGCTACTCTTTTTATCCTGACCCTGCCCGTTATCGGACTGTGCGAGCGCAATGGCTTAAAGGATAAGGCTGTCGATTTTATCAAATCGTTGAAAAATGTTACAACCGGCCGTCTGATTGCGATCTGGCAGGCTATTCGTACGGTTGCATCGGCATTTTCTCTTCGCATCGGAGGCCATGTCCAGTTTATCCGTCCTCTGATCAATCCTATAGCTCAGGCAGCCGCTGTTGTCCAGTATGACAAACTGGACGAAAAGACTGAAGATCAAATTAAGGGTATGTGCTCAGGAAGCGAAAATTACGGTAACTTTTTTGCTCAGAACTGCTTTATGGGTTCTTCCGGCACACTTCTGATTGTGTCCACCCTAAGTGAACAGGGCTATCCCGTAGACGCCCTTCAGATTGCCGGACAGTCAATCCCCATCGCCGTACTTTCTCTGGTGGCAGGTGTGGTCTATGCCCTGCTTTTTGACCGGATTTTGAAACGCAGATTCGGAGATAAACGCAGAAAAAAGGAGGCAAACTAATATGACCTGGACTCTCAGTACTGCAGTTGCTGAATTCTTTTACTGTATTATAGGCCTTATTTTTATTGGCACAGGCTTTAAGGCTTTAAAGGATCCGACCTGTGAAAAACGGATTACAACCGCGGCCTTCTGGTTTATTCTGGCCGCTACATTTATTGCGGGTCCCTATTTCCCCAGATGGATCACCGGACTATGTGTCGTCCTTATGGCGATCCTCACTGCATTTAAAAGGGTTGCCCCCAGCAGCAGCGACGTTCCCGCGGCAGCCAAAACACGTGCAGCGGCAGACCGGTTAGGATATTCTGTATTTATTCCGCCTCTTCTTCTGGCCTTCAGCGCCGTACTGGTCGCTACCTTTTTTAAATCTTTGGGAGCCAATAACGCCATCGGCGTATCAGGAGTAATTGCACTTATTGCGGCTTTCCTGCTCTTTCGCCCAAAACCTGTATATGCGGCAAAGGACTGTACTCGTCTTACAGACAATGTCGGCGTCACCGGTATTCTCCCGCAGGTTCTGGCCGCTCTTGGAGCCGTGTTTACCGCTGCGGGAGTCGGCGATGTAATTGCCGCAGGCGTAAGCGCTGTGATTCCTTCCGGAAATCTGTTTGCAGCTACCACAGTCTATTGTATTGCCATGGCGGTTTTTACCATGATCATGGGAAATGGTTTTGCTGCCTTTTCAGTAATTACCGTCGGGATCGGTATACCTTTCCTGATCGCACAGGGAGCCGATCCGGCGATTGTAGGCGCCCTTGGACTGACAGCTGGCTACTGCGGTACTCTGATGACGCCCATGGCTGCTAATTTTAACATTCTCCCAGCGGCAGTACTGGAAACGAAAAACAAATACACCGTAATCTTATCCCAGCTCCCCATGGCTCTTTTCATGCTGGCCATCCATATTGTACTGATGTATTTTCTGGCATTCTGATACATTTGAAGCTGTTTTCACACCATCTGCGGAAAGGATATTTTATTATGAAGCTTTTACTTACAGCATTTGATCCCTTTGGAGGCGAACCGGTTAACCCGGCTCTGGAAGCCGTAAAAAAAGTACAGAACCAGATCGGCTCTGTTTCTATCGTTAAGCTGGAGGTTCCCACTGTATTCGGAACATCCATTCAAACAGTGGCAAAGGCCATAGAACAGGAAATGCCAGACGCCGTCCTGTGTATCGGACAGGCCGGCGGACGCTATGGACTGACGCCCGAACGGGTGGCGATCAATCTGGATGACGCCCGTATTAAAGATAATGAAGGTAATCAGCCCATCGATCTCCCCATCTTTAAGGACGGAGCTCCGGCTTACTTCTCTACCCTGCCCATCAAAGCTATGGTGCAGTCTATCCGTCAGGCAGGACTTCCCGCCAGCGTATCGAATACTGCCGGAACCTTTGTATGCAATCATCTGATGTATGGCGTCCTTTATACTCTGGAACGGAAATACCCCGGAGTAAGAGGCGGTTTTATGCACGTTCCCTTTATCCACAGCCAGACCGTCAACCGTCCGGCTCCCGCCCCTTCCATGAGCATCGAAGATATTGCTGCCGGGATCGAAGCCGCAATCAGAGCTATCGGCGAACATGAATCTGATATAAAGGCTGCCGAGGGCGCTACACACTGATCTTATTTTATAAAAATCAAACTGGCTGCTTACGAAAGATTTCACGGATCGTTGATGACATCAAAAAGGGAATTTCCTGTTTTAATAAGGAAATTCCCTGGGTAATTGAGCCAGCTGCCTTCATTCCTTTATATCGCGGCAAATCCCTTTTCAAGATCAGCGATAATATCGTCAATATGTTCTGTTCCAATCGAGAGTCTGATCGTACTCTGTTTGATGCCCTGATCTGCAAGTTCTTCATCTGTAAGCTGACTATGGGTTGTGCTGGCCGGATGAATGACAAGGCTTTTCACATCCGCTACATTTGCAAGGAGTGAGAAAATCTCAAGGTTATCAATAAACTTCCATGCCTCTTCTTTTCCACCCCTGATCTCAAACGTAAAGATGCTCGCTCCGCCATTGGGGAAATACTTTTCATAGAGCTCATGATCCGGATGTTCCTCCAGAGACGGATGATTCACCCGGGCAACCTTTGGATGGTTCCTTAGGAACTCTACAACCTTTCTGGTGTTCTCTGCATGTCTGTCCAGACGAAGGGATAAAGTCTCTGTCCCCTGAAGCAAAAGAAATGCGTTAAAGGGTGAAATGGCTGCCCCCGTATCACGGAGAAGAATGGCCCGGATGTAAGTTACAAATGCTGCGGGGCCTGCCGCATCATAGAAGCTTACTCCATGGTAGCTTGGATTTGGATCAGCGATATTGCCGTACTTTCCGCTTGTCTTCCAGTCGAACCTTCCGGACTCAACAATAATTCCACCAAGTGTAGTTCCGTGTCCGCCAATAAACTTAGTTGCCGAATGAACGACGATATCGGCGCCATGCTCAAAGGGCCTGAAGAGATAAGGTGTGCCAAATGTATTATCTACTACGACAGGAAGTCCTGCTGCATGTGCAAGTTCTGCAATGGCGTCAATATCCGGAATATCTGCATTCGGATTTCCTAAAGTTTCAAGATAGACAGCCCTGGTATCATCCTGGATCGCTGCCTTTACTTCCTCAAGATTATGGGCATCCACAAAAGTTGTGGTAATTCCATACTGGGTAAGGGTATGGGCAAGCAGATTATAGCTTCCCCCATAAATCGTCTTCTGTGCGACAATATGCCCACCGTTTGCCGCCAGAGCCTCAATGGTATAAGCAATAGCCGCCGCTCCACTTGCTAATGCCAGGGCAGCGGAGCCGCCCTCAAGCGCCGCTATTCTCTTCTCAAACACATCCTGTGTGGAATTCGTAAGTCTTCCATAGATGTTACCGGCATCTGCAAGGCCAAATCGGTCTGCCGCATGCTGAGAGTTTCGGAAAACATAAGATGTTGTCTGATAAATCGGTACCGCTCTTGAATCAGTTGCCGGATCTGGATGTTCCTGTCCTACGTGTAACTGCAGCGTCTCAAATCTGTATTTGCTCATATCATTCTCCTCCGATTCGCCTCTGTTTCCTATATGTTAACTAGGTTTTATGGGCCTATTATAACCGGCTTCTCATTTCCTGTAAAATACATAGAAGTTAGAACTGGCTATAAGTTTCCATTATAACAATGAATAAACCGCTGAAATACCGAACTCATTTATAGGATTTAAGAATATCAATATACTTTCTGCCCAGAAGGCTGAGGGGTATATTTTTCCGCTTGATATAACCGATTGTCATGGTATCTGTTGTATCAAGAGGAACCGACACGTAGAAATCCCCATTCAGATCCTGACATATGATCCCGCTGCACAGAGTATAACCATTTAATCCTGTCATAAGATTCAGCATCGTCGCTCTGTCATCTGCTTTGATGATCTGTTTGTATGCATGGGTACTGAATACCTCTTCTGCAAAGTAAAAGGAATTCCTTTCCCCCTGCTCAAAAGACAGGCATGGATACTCGGACAGCTCGTCCATTGTAATCTTCGTCTTCTCTGCGAGGGGGTGGTTCTTACTAAGGTAAACAGATATGCCACAGTCATATAAAGGCATGAATTCCAGATCATTATCCTCCAGTATTCTGGTCATTGCTTTTTCATTAAAGGAATTTAAGTAGAGCACACCAAGTTCACTTCTATAATCCTTTACATTATCAATCACTTCGTGGGTCTTTGTTTCATGAACCGCCAGTTCATACTCCCCAATAGAAAAATTTTTTGCCAGTTTAATAAATGCCTCCACTGCAAAAGAATAATGCTGCATGGACACACTAAACTTCTTTTTTGCTATTGTTTTATTCACAAACCGCTCTTCCACCAGATTTCCAAGCTCAACCATCTGCCTTGCGTAGCTTAAAAATTCCTGGCCTTCTGTTGTGATCACGATTCCCTTATTGGTTCTGATAAACAGTTCCGTTTGAAGCTCCTCTTCTAAATCCTTAATTGTACCTGACAATGCCGGCTGTGATACAAATAAAGCGGCCGCCGCTTTATTCATGGACTTTGTTTCCGCAATTGCCACTACATATTGTAACTGTGTTAATGTCATTGTATCACCTGCAGTTTTAATTTGTGCTGAACAAGGCTGTTGACAAATACCGGTCTCCAGAGTCGGGAAGCAATGCAACGATCACTTTACCTGCATTCTCTTGTCTGCCTGCAAGGATAACCGCAGCCTTTAATGCTGCTCCGGAAGAAATGCCGACCAGGATGCCTTCTGATGTTGCAAAAGCTCTCCCTTCTTTAAATGCGTCTTCATTCTCAATCGTAATGACTTCATCATAAATCTCCGTATTAAGTGTCTGCGGCACAAATCCGGCTCCGATCCCCTGAATCTTATGGGCTCCCGGGGTTCCCTTGGAAAGAACCGGACTTCCTGCCGGTTCCACTGCTACAATCTGGATATCCGGATTCTGTTCCTTTAAGTATTCTCCCACACCAGTAATGGTTCCTCCTGTTCCGACGCCGGCAACGAAGATATCCACCTTTCCATCTGTCTGTTTCCAGATCTCCGGCCCTGTCGTCTCTTTATGTATCTTTGGATTTGCGGGATTAATGAACTGCCCCAGAATAACCGAGCCCTCAATTTCCCTATTTAATTCCTCTGCTTTCGCAATGGCTCCCTTCATCCCCTTGGAACCTTCCGTCAGTACCAGCTCGGCTCCATAAGCCTTCAGGAGATTCCGGCGCTCAATGCTCATGGTATCTGGCAGTGTAAGAATAGCCCTATATCCTTTTGCCGCAGCCACAGCCGCAAGCCCGATTCCAGTATTCCCGCTGGTCGGTTCAATAATCGTCGCTCCAGGCTTTAAAATGCCGCGTTTCTCTGCATCTTCGATCATAGCAAGCGCAATTCTGTCTTTGACAGATCCTGCCGGGTTCAAATACTCCAGCTTTGCCAAAATAACCGCCTTATTTACCCCTGCTTTTTTACTGTATCTTCCCGCCTCCAGAAGCGGTGTTCCTCCAATTAATTCTAATGAGCTTTTCCTGATATCTGCCATGATTTTTTCCTCCATTCTTTTATTGCCTATTATTTATATAGGTTATATATGTTTATGTAAGTATAGTGCCACAGATTCCATTTGTCAATCTATTTTTAAGCGTTGAAAGCCTATCTTTTCTGTAGTATAATAGGCAGCGAGGAGGTGATCCTATGAAAATATCAACCAGAGGACGCTATGCCCTGCGCATGATGATAGATCTGGCGCAGCATTATGATCAGGGATTTATCGCATTAAAAGACATTTCAAAAAGACAGGATATTTCAAAGAAATATCTGGAGCAGATTATCCCGTTCCTGAACAGAGGTAATTTACTTAGCGCAACAAAGGGACATATGGGCGGTTACAGGCTGGCAAAAGCGCCTTCCGAAATCACAGTCCGTGAAATCTTAGAAAGCGCTGAGGGGAGTCTTGTTCCTGTAAGCTGTATGGACAACACCCCAAACCTGTGTAAAAAATGTGAAGACTGTATTACTTTACCAATTTATGAAGGCCTGTACGATGTTGTCACAAAATATTTCGACAGTATTACCTTAGAAGATATTATCAACCGTCAGGTTTCTGAATTCACCTATACCATTTAAAAATATCCATGCACTCCTTATTGAATGTTTAACAGTTCTTTCTGACTGATGGTGTATAAATAACCTGCAGGTCTGCCATCATGGATTACATCCACAGGTGTTTCATCACTCTGATTTACGTGTGCTTCCAGCTGACGCTTTCTCATGAGATCACACACTGGTGATAAATAGCGCTCAGCCGTCCACACCGTCCAGTTGGACATCGTCTGTTTGGACAGATTCAGGCCGTTTGCCTGGAAGTCTCTGGAAATGCGGTCAAGCGGATTACTGTTTACATACTTGGCATTGATGATCGCGGCTTCAAGAGAAGGAGTTGCAATGCTTCCCCTGAACATCGTTTCCGGATGATCGCCACGAAGAAATTCATCCTGATGCGCACCATCTGTTCCAACATACACTTTTATGATGTGTTTTTCCGCAGTCCATTTGGCCGGTTCGAAACGAAGCTGCCAGAAAACCTCATCCGGCATACTTTTCCAGTTCCCTTCACCGAAAGCTTCATTCAGTTCCTGTTCCGGTATATCATGAGGGATTACTTCCTGCGGAAAATCCTTCAGGTCTTCTTCACGCTGGCCTTTTTTCTTAGGCTTTCGTACTGCCTTTCTGGATGGATCAATGACATCTTCCACGGTTGGCTCTTTGGCTGCTTCATCATAATCCGCTTCTGCTTCATTAAAAAAAGAAAGCTGTCCTGCGATATCATCCAGTTTTTCTGTCTGGCGGCCAAAACGCTGCTGATTTGCCAGCCGGATCTGCTCTATGAGATTTTCATAGTTCTGTTCCAACCGGTCAAGCCGATCCTGCATGTGGTAGATGACATCGTTCTTGGTTTTGTGATCCATCTTGTTCAGTTCATCTGGAGTGAATTTTTTGCACATGATATCCGCCTTTCTTATTAATAGTAGTATAGCAGAAATCTGCGGCAAATGCGAATCAGCCCTCAGGCAGAGTCCGTCATTTTTTCCTGCCATGAAAGTCATCAGAATCCGCATGCCAGCCTTTGGAAATATAGGGTTTTCAAGGTGCAATTGCATCATTCCTGCCTAACAGCAGGCGAAAGAATTGTTCTGGTTCATGCATCCGCTGAGAACGAAGGCAGTTCTTTTCGGTGTAAAAACAGAAAAGTATTTTCTCTGTTTTGCACAAACATCTCAATATATTTTTTTCGGATCGACATCTTTGATCTTGGGATCCAGGGGATTTAAACCCATCATGAGATACTTGTACTGTTCCTCGGTAAGATCCGCTGCTTCCTGCGTATTCCTTGGCCAGGATAACCGTCCCGCTTCAAAGCGTTTATACAAAAGTAAAAACCCGGTACCCATCCACAGGAGCCCTTTGCACCGATCAGAACGCTTCCCGCAAAACAAAAAGAGTGTTCCCTTCTCAAATGGATTTTGACCATATTTATCGCCTATGATCGTTGCCAGCCCGTCAATGCCCTTCCGCAGATCAACCGTACCGCAAGCAAGAACAACGCGGCGAATACCAGCAGCATCTTCAAGCATGGGACACCTCCCGAATAATCCGGGTCAGGAGAGCATCTGAGATTTCATTGGAAATATCAATCTGTAATGTTGCCGTCCGGATCGTTGCAACCGATTTATCGGAAACCATGTATGTATTTGTTTCCGCAGAAGTGTGGCATGGAATTTCAACAAAAGTCACTTCTGTTTTCTCTGCCACAGCAGGAACAGATGCGTTTCCCTTCATTTCTTCATACGCCTGTTTCCGGAACCGTCGCTGCCAGTGATAATAGCTTTGTTCGCAGATGCCATTCTCATCCATCCAGCTTTTGGCTGACTGGCCTGCTGGTCTCTGCCCACAGGCCTGAATGATCTTTTTCCAGTACTCTGCACGGACTTCATGAGTGCACTGATCCATAGTCTTTAGTCCTCCCTTGAAAAAATCTATTGTTTTTCTCAAGTATGCACTAAAAATGGATTTAGTGAAAGGCGAGTGGTTTGACCTTTACTTTCAATCCACTAGCTCCTCGCGGAGCCAGACGGGAAGTGGACGGATCTGGCGTCCTATATCTGGATTTCAATCCACTAGCTCCTCGCGGAGCCAGACAGCAAAACAGGCCAATATCTGTCCTGTTTCAAACATAATAACTAGTACATTTTACCATATTATTATTCTTTTTACTCTCAAAACTGTTTTACCCTCCCCCTTATTTTTCCTTTTTTCTTGTTTTTTAAGTGCGAACCTCTTAGACATTTTCTGTTTACTTCTCCTTCGCACCGGATCTCCTAAAGAATCAAAACATCATCAGCTGCAATTCCGCGATCCACTCCAATATGCTCTACCTTGGTTTTATAATTATTTCCTAAATAATAGAATCTCAAGCTATCTACAGTTTCATCAATCAGTTCCGACAATTCTGCTTTTAATACCACACACTGGGCATTATCCAAAATACATTCAAATACGGAGTTTTGAACGCGGCGGCCATAATTCACACATTGTTTTGCAACCTTACGCAGCCGTGATCTCCCTGCTGCAGTTTCTGTATTAACATCATATGTAATCAGAACAAGCATTAAATTCCCCCTTTTTACTTCCACAAAAATGGCGGATATCCGTCTAAATCACCTCTTAGGTATCGTGCCAGAAGCATAGCCTGAACATATGGTACCAGCCCCCACTCCACTTTTTCTTTCAAATAAGGATGCGTAATCTGTTCTTTTTTCCTATTCTGCCATTCTGTCAAAATCATTTTTCTTGCATCCTCTGTCATCAAGACAGCTCCATTCTCTTTAATTTTGAAATCTTTCCCATTCAGCATTTTTCGATTAATCAAAGATAATACAAAACGATCAGCCAAAACCGGACGTAACTCCTCCATCAAGTCAAGTGCCAAGGATACCCGACCAGGCCGCTCTGTATGCAGATATCCTACATAAGGATCTAACCCCACTGTCTCCAATGCAGAACGTACCATGTGTGTCAGCAGCGTGTATGTGAAGGAAAGCAGTGCATTGACTCGATCCATCGGTGGTCTCTTACTTCTCTTTTCAAAGAAAAAATCTTTCTTTTGCTGAAGAATCATCTCATCAAAAACTCTAAAATACAGTTTTGCTGCTTCGCCTTCATATCCTCTTAATTGGTCCTTAGTTTCACACTGCCGAATTTCCTGCAGAGATCCTTTCAAAAATTCCGATGCCTGCTTCACCCGTTCTGTATCTATCTGCATTCCATGATCCCGAATTGTACGCTCTAACACCCATCTTGCATTATAAATTTTACCTATAATGCAGCTTTTGGCAATATCCAAACTCACTTTACCATCCCTGCTGCTTTCAAATTGTTTCTCTCTTAATATCACATTGCCGCGTACACTTCCTGTTACCTGAGCCAGAAACTTCCCCTGCGGGCTCAGGTAACATAAAGGAATATTTTTCTCCACGCAGGCGCCCATCAGCGCCGGACTGGTTCCCCGATAACCAAAAGAAACGATACTTTCCAAATTGTGGAGAGGAAGCCGTCCAATCTCTTTATTATCATCGTAAATTACTATATTTTCCCCATCCAAACCTAAGTAACCGTTTTCCCTTGTAACATACAGTGTATTCAGCAGTTTTTTCATTCTGATTCCCCCAACGCCTCGTTCAAATACGCTTTCACAGAAGAAACCTTCTCCAATTTCGGCATACAAATTTCTTTCAGTGAACAGGAATTGCACCTCTTTCCAGTCCGTACCCTTGGAGTATAACGCCGTTCATAATACCTGTGCATCTCTTCTGCCATATTTTTCACCTGCTGACGAAGTTCCCCTGTAATAATAACATCTTCCCTTCGCCTTGTTTCACCATAAAAAAGAGCTGCTTTCTCAATTTTTGCAGAAAACATTTCTTCCAGACACATGGTCTGTGCTGTGACCTGGAGAATATCTTCCTCCGTGCTTTTGGGCTTCCCTTTTTTATATTCAATAGGGTAAATCTGGTAAAAACCTCTGTGCCCATGAAGTTTTACCCCATCATCTGCCTGATGAAACTCCACCACATCACATTCACCACTAAAACCCAGGCTCTTTGAAGAAACAGGAAGCGCCCGTACAACGAGCACTCCCTTCCTCTTTTCTGTTAAATACGGATCATGAACCTTTTTATGCATCAAATCGCCAATTGCCGTATGAACATTTTCTTCCCATTGTTGTTCAATATGAATAAGAGCCCACTGTCTCCGGCAAAACTGAAAATGCTGAATCCCGGAGATCATCAAATAATCGTCTTCCTGATACTCCATTGATTCTCTTTGCCCTCCTTAACATTTTTCAATCACTTCCACACTCTCCGGAATCTGATCTCTATGAATAGTGATTTCATAATCCTGATATTTTCTTGGATATGCAGCTTCATCCTGCTTTTTCACTTCCACTGCGTCAAACAATTTATAAGCCGGACAATCCCCTAATTCCTTACTATGTTTAAAAATAATCAGCTTACGGACTGCCATTTTCCCTCTTGCTGCAGAATGATCATGCTCAAACATATTGATGATCGCATCCCACAAAAGTTCCAGATCTTCTTCTGAAAATCCAGTCACTTTTCTTGCCAGATTTGCCGATATGTATCCCTCGGTACGGTACAATGCGTACGGCACAATACTCTTTCGACCCATCTCCGTACTCTTTTTTGCCGCATCCTCTTCCGTTGTAATCGCCACACGGGTAATCGTAACCTCCTGTGGGATGATGGGATCAATGCTTCTGGCAAATCCAAGCTGAACCGGTCCTCTCACCTGGCCGCAATTTAATGCTGCCTTTACAAATGTAGTCATAACGGCCCCAAATGTTCTGATATCATAGAACTTCTGGCACATAAAATCCCGAATTTTCAAATCTGCATCCGGATCTTTTTTCTTTAATTCTTTGAGCGCTTTATCTTCTTTTCCTGTAACTCCCAAGTGCTCAAAAGCCTTGCTGTCACTGCGATTTAATGGCACATCTTCCCGAATATAAATCTCATATCCCGGTTCCTCTTCTTTCACGATCTCCACATAATTCCGGATTTTCCGTTTTAAACACACGTCTGTCACAAGGCCATAACCTGTTTCTGGATCGATTCTCGGCATATTTCCTGCGTCCGGATCACCATTGGGATTTCCATTTTCCACGTCAAACAAAACTACAAACTCATACCTGTTTTTGATCGCCTCTACCATTTATTTATCCTCCTTTTTAGTATATCGTTTCTGCACCTCATGATAATAACCAAGCATAAACATTCCCTGTTCTTCCAGAGTCAAACGAGCCGGATATTCATTCAGTTTTCCCATCAATTCTGTTAATATTTTTTCATATTTAACCTTTAAACCGATATTATCCAGTTTACGGATATGGCTGTTTTTCAACCGTAAAAGAACCGGAAATACTGATGCCGGTGTAGTGCAGGCAGAGTTAAAATATCGGTCCCGAATCGTCGTATTGATTCCCGGATTCGCATCTTCCTGAATTGCTTCTAATACAGAAAAAATCCGCCCCAGAACATAAGCTCTGTTTCTTGTTTCTTCATTTATTTTCACAAATTCAACCCCTTCCTTCCAATTATAATTCCGAATTAAATGTGCCTTGATAATAGAAGCCCGTCCCCAGGTCATTCTCCCCTGTTCTGCCCGGATCCGAATCATAAGATCTGTATACAGACTTTCCGGATAACGATCCCCTCCAAGAATTGCCCGAATTAACGCAGCTGCCATATTGGAAACCGGCTTTTTCTCTTTTGCATTTTGATTTACTGTCTCCTGCAGCAAGGCCCAAATGCCCAGATACTCTCGTTTTTCCCAAGCCGGCCTTACCATCTGCAAGCGCTCATAATGAGCATTGATATGTTCCAGAAGCCTGCCAAAATGATTCTGATAAAAGAAACGTACCGATAACCTGGCTGCATTCGGAGCCAATCCAAGAATATAAAATTTCCGCTCCGGATCCAACTCCAGATCATGAACAGAAATCGGCTCACCTTTCGCTGCTGCCTTTAAAATTCCCTGTACTTCCTTTTGATTGTCCACCGGCATTTCCATGATCCAGCCAAAGGCGTCCTGATAGAGTTCTTCTCCTCCTTCTGCCCAAAAGACCACTGTGGTATCTCCCAATTGCAGAACATAATCTTTCTGAGAAAGAAGATAATTGAGAGCCGTGGTATAAGCAAATGCCGCGTACTTTCCCACCGGTGCATTGTAGTTCTGCGTTTTACCATAAGATTCAAAAGCCGGTGCATTAAAGGATACCAATGCAGCTCCGCTGGACTGAGCCCCCTGTACGCCTTTTATTACTGTATGGATCCTGGCTATCTCTGTTCTCTTACCGGTTACCAGACAAAGGCCCTTCTTCTCTGATTCCCCATCCAGAAGCTGCCGTTCCCATGCATTTTTAACCGCTTCATCATCCTGACATTCTTTTCCATCTGCAAAAAATATCAAATTACTGCCATCTGTAATCTCATCCCATACTTCCTGCAGTTTCGGATTTTCTTTGGCTTCATCCGGCTTCCAGATTTGAAAAAAGCCTTTCACAGCCTCTGCTGCAGCGCTGTGTACATCCTTCAGTATTTCCAGATGACGCTGTTTTGCCGCCTCGAAGCATTCCTGAACACGGCCGCCGCTTCCTTGTGTATCTACTCCCAACATGTATTTGGAATTATCACACAAAAAATTGGCAGATACTCCAGAGGAACGAGACACCATCTGTGGAACTGTCCGTTCAGAAGGAACCCACATTGTTTTCTTTCCCATTTCTCGTTCTTCTTTTAATGATATAACATTTTTTAAACTCCCGTCCTCTGCCAGATTCAAAGCAAAAGAAGCCTTAGCCCTGCACCAGCCATTGGGGACTGTTTTCCCATCTTTAAGCAGTTCTTCATAGTAATCTGCCAATACCTGCAGAATCATCGAACCACCTCACAATCCCGAAGGTCAAGGACTCCTCGTTTTAAAACAGCCCGAAAAAACATAGGCTGGATATTTTCAGGATCTGAGTAATCCATATCCCAAATCATATATCCAAGATCTTTTTCCTCCTGCTCTTCATACGCTGTATGAATCTCTTCCTCTTCACAGAGGCAAAAACGCACCGGAAATTCCCGGGTTCCAAAATAGGGGGTATGATAACACTGGCCCCGTTTCAGCCTCCGCATCATAATATCCTTAAATTTCCCCGGATTATCGGATGCATTGGCCTGATCCGTCATTTCAAAATGAGCTGCTATAACATACTCCACATCCCGCAGCACCAGCGATGCCCTCTGCACAATGTCTTCCTTGCTGCTGATGTAAAGCGGCTTTTGAGATCCGTTATAAACCTGCAATGCATTGCTGGCAGAAGCCTTGCTTTTTACTTCATTCCGACGTATACTGGTAAATTGAATCGGGTGATTCACATAGATCTGATCGATCTTCCATTTTAACCCAGGGTGCCAGAAAATTGCATCTAAAATCCCTCTGGCCGCCGACGGTGTCATAACGTCATATGAACAGCGTTCTGTCTTCATTTCTGGTCTGCAGAATAAAGCATAGTCTCCCCACACCTTTACCTTAATTCCTATGGACATGTTTTCCCCTTTCTTTTTCTATTTCATTTATTTTATATTTAAAATGTATCACTTCTGGATAAATCTGTCAAGACCGCTATCTATTTTTAAAAAAATTTTACTTTTATATTTTTTTGTGTTACATTAAAATTTGTCTGTTGAAATTTTCAACTGTGGATTGAAATATTTAGTTTCTTTTTAAAACGACAAAGGCGGAGAATGCACATATCATTCTCCGCCTTCGTGTCCCTACCACAAAACCGCCTGCCCCGCCTCAATATTCAGATTCAGTCCCGTATCTTCCCCGTACTGCTCTTCGGATGTCAGAACATAGAAATCCTCCAGTTCTGCTGAAATAGGAGAGATAATCCCTGCTCCGCACAGGTCTTCCGCCTTCTTAGCATAAACATTGACGCAATACTGGCCGGCCTCTCTCATAAGAGCCTGATTTACCATCCCCAACCGAAGCTGCTCTGCAATTTCTCTTCCCCGCTCTTCTATAGGAATCAAAATAGTTACTGTATTATTTTCAATCAGCTTAAACTCTTTTGCTGCGTGAGCAAATTCAAACTGAAACTGAAACATTTCTAATATCTTCTTTTTATCCAGAGATTCCCGACGCAGATAGAACAATTCCTCAAAATACTTCTGAATGGTTTCCAGGTCATCCAAAGCCTTTTCATCTATAAGCAGTCCTTCTGTTACCTGCATCTGCTGACGCTGCCCCGGCATAAACTCTCTTTCCTGCAGCTGAAAAATATAGGTATTGCTTTCATCCAGGCTTCGCTTTCCCTCCCGGTTGCATCGTCCCGCTGCCTGGATTACCGAATCCACACCTGCCAACTGACGATAAACTGTCTGAAAATCCAGATCCACGCCTGCCTCAACCAAGCTGGTCGAAAGAACAATGCACCGTTTTTTATCATCCAACCGCTTTCTGATTCCCGCAAGAACCCGTTTTCTGTGAACCGGATACATAGCCGTCGACAAATGATATACGCCCTCTCCCCGAAGTTCCTGATACATATTCTGTGCTGTTTTCTTTGTATTAAAAATGCACAGTGCACTGTACTCATTTTTGAGGCGTTCCACTAAACTATCACCTGATATTCTTCCTAAATCCCGGATTTTGGATCGTTTAAAAAACGCAAATTGATCATCAACTCCAGGGCATAATTCCCTGAATCCAATATCTTCTGAGAACAGGTTCTGCAGCGCAGGCTGTGTGGCCGTACAAAGCACCACGGAACTCCGATAATGACGAATCAATTGTTCCATAACTGCGATACACGGCTTTAAATAGTCTGTCGGAAGCATCTGTGCCTCGTCAAAAACAATGACACTGTCAGCCACATTGTGCAGTTTCCTGCATTTTGAAGATCGGTTAGAAAACATAGATTCAAAGAACTGAACATTGGTTGTTACAACTACCGGCTTGTCCCAGTTCTCTGCTGCCAGCTGCATAGATTTCAATTCGTCCGATACGGTATAATCCACATTGGAATGATGTTCCAAAACATTCTTCTGTCCTAGTTTTTCAGCAAAAATGCCTGCGGTCTGCTCAATAATGCTTGTATACGGAATCACATAAATGACCCGATTCATGCCGTGTTCTGCCGCATGCTTCAAAGCAAAAGCCAGGGATGCCATAGTTTTTCCGCCGCCTGTAGGCACTGTCAGGCGAAACATCCCGCGCTCTTTGGAAGCCATTTCCAGACAATGCTTCAGAATCTCTGTTCTTCTCCCATTGATCGTATTTCTATCTTCGTTTTTCAGCCAGCCGGAAATTCCAGACATACATTTTTCATACAGGACGGAAATGGAATCACCACAGTCACGCTCCGTCATTCCCTTATTCATAAAAGTTTCTGTATTCAAAAAATCCGCATCCACCAGACAGGAATACAACATGCGAATGAACATAGCACTGGCAAACCCTGCTTCTTTCCTGTTTTGTATCACAAAAGGCAGCTCCATTAACTGCGGGATCTGAATCTCTCCCTTGTATGCATTATAATCAGGAATCTGTTTCTTTAGGCGCCCGTACAATGTAGGCATATTACTTCTATCATTTCTTGTTCCGGTATCTGCCAAACCGGCATGATGGCCAGCTATACAATAACTTAACAGGGAATAATACCCCTTCTTTTCATGACAAAGCTGTGCACCTGCCGTTGCGTGGTCTACCTGTTCCTCACTTCCACGAATTCGTCTCTGAAATTCCTGGGAATATTTTCCTATATCATGAAGTAAGCCTGCGCAGTATCCCCACTGATATGCACCGAACGCTTCTGCATATTGCCCGGCGAGTTCTGCCGTTTTCTCTAAATGATCAATTAAACTTTGTTCCCTTTCGGATTCCTGATCTCTGTGCGCCAGATATTTCATTTTTTATTTTCCCCTTTATTTTACCGGACCTGCTTTTCAAATATAAATCTCTTCTAATTATACAAACATGACCTTTAATTTCACCTCTTAGTTACAAACCCAACTGCTTATTCCATCTGTTTTTCAATCTCATCTACTAACATAATATCTGCTGGCAACCACTGAACATCATATAATGTGTCTTTTGTAAGCCAACGTGCTGATTCAGCCTCCAAAAGCTTCAGTGCACCTTCAAGTGCTTCGCACCAGAAACAATCCATTGAAAGGTGAAAGGTTGGATAGTCATATTCAATCGTATCAATCAAATCACCAACCATAATTTCTGTTTCTAATTCTTCTTTTATTTCTCTAACAAGAGCTTGCTGTGATGTCTCACCACCGGTGCCGCCAATATCAACATATCAAGTCTTGGAAAATCAAAGCCTTGGATCTGTGATCTCTCTCACTGCCAACAAGTATTCCCGAGGCTTCGGCTAACTCTCTCTTCCACTTTTTCGTATAGCCCTCAACATCTTCTATCCCTAATTTTTCTGTTTGATGAAGCAAAATCTCCCATTGGTTGGGGTGCGCATTCCAGTTTTCACCTACAAACGCACTGTTCCCATTTTTAAGTGCCTGTCCCTGTAATGGAAATGCAATCAAATTGCCAATGCTGCCTGCCACATCCTGAGAGGGATACATTCTGTCATAGTAATGCAATGATCTTTTTTACATCCAATTTAATCCACTTGGTATTTTCACACTCATCACAAAGAATCTTCTCACCACACTGTTTCAGACAAAGCTTCTCATTCCATCTATTCTCACATTGTGGGAAATAACCGCCATATTTGCTGCGTTTCGCATAAACATCTTCTCGTCCCCAAAACATAGAAAAAAACATTTTGCCATTTCCTCCGTAATAAAAGCCGGAGCAGTAATACGTCCTCCCTGATCCGGGTCATAGGTTTCCATATGATCTACAGTTTCCTCAAAAGGTTTGACATCATCATATAAGATATTTTCTTTTTTCAACCTTTCTTTCAATCGTTTATTCTCATATTCAAGAAGTCTTACCAGTTTTCTTAAAGATTCCACATCATACGCTTCTATATTCAACGCAATCCCCCTGCCATGCCACACATACTCTAATTATAATGCAGTCTATTGTACGAATTCAAAGTTATTTACCTTTTTCTCTCCAGCTTCACGACACATTCCACATGATAAGTCTCCGCAAACATATCCACCCCAACCACATTTCCATCCACGCGATACCCAAGCTTCTTCATATACCTCAAATCCCTTGCCAATGTCTCAGGATTACATGAAATATACACCAGCTTATCCGCCCCCATTTTCTTAATGGAGTCCATAAATTCCTCTGTGCTTCCGCTTCTGGGCGGGTCCATGATGACTACATCGGCTCGGTCTCCCCGCTCCGCCATATTTACCATAAACCGGCCGGCATCATTGCAGTAAAAACGGATATTGGAAATCTGGTTAAGCTTTGCGTTATTTACAGCATCCCGGACTGCATCCTGATTTAACTCCACTCCGATCACCTGACCGGCTTTGCGGCTGGCTATGATGCCAATGGTTCCGATCCCGCAGTAGGCATCCAGCACTGTTTCCTTTCCTGTAAGCCCAGCCAACTCAATGGCCAGATTATAGAGCTTCTCTGTCTGTACCGGATTCACCTGATAAAAGGATTTTGAAGAAATACGGAAGGTACAGCCACAGAGCTGGTCCGTGATATATCCCTTTCCATAAAGAACCTGCTCCCGGTCTCCCAATACCATACTGGTTCCCCTGCCATTGATATTCTGAACAATGGTTGTAATCTCTGGATGCTTTTCCCGAAGTGCCTTTACAAAATTGTTCTTTGAAGGAAATACCGGTGATGCAGTAACCAGTACCACCATGATCTCCCCTGACTGAAATCCCTTCCGGATCAGCACATGGCGCAGAAGGCCGTATCCCGTATCCTCATCATAGGTCCGGATCTTAAAGGATTTAAGCATTCCCCGGATAGTCCCGATAATTTCATCCGCCTTTTCATCCTCGATCAGGCATTTCTCCACAGGCACTACGATATGGGTATTTTCCTGATAAATCCCGGAAATAATATTTCCTCTGCGGTCGCGGTCAAACACCGCATGAACCTTATTTCTGTAATGAAATGGCTGTTCCATTCCAATCACAGTCTGAACCTTGCAGATTCCCTTTAATGTCTCTTCCAGCTGCTTTTTCTTTAATGTCAGCTGCTGACTGTAGGGCATATCAAGCAGCTGACAGCCACCACATTTTTTGCTTACAGGACAGAGACTTTTCTGTTTTCTTTCCGGTACGCCGGCTCTTCCTGCATCCTTCTTTTTTCCATCTGGCCTTACATCTTTTTTATTCTTTCCTGCATCTGTTCTCTTAATTCGTCCATTCGCCTCTCTCTTTTCCATATATTTACAAACTCTCCTTTTTCATAAATCTATTATATTCTTTCTTATCTGCTATCGACATTTTATCACAGATTCCTTATAATGTGTAACAAAACCGCTGTATATCCGGCAGCTGCCCCAACCGCACGGTTATTCCTTCACTGCATTTAATTCTGCCGCACAGACACTGCAAAAATACGAGGTATTCCTATGACAAACCAATTACAACCACCGTTATCTTACCATATTGATCCCACCATCTATGCCGGACGCCCCGCCGATTCCTCCGGACGCCTTCCCAAGGAACTGAGAACCTATGACCTTCTGGATTCCCTGCATATTTCCTACGAGCGTGTAGATCACGACGCCCTTCCCACCATTGAAGCCTGCAGACAGGTGGATGAAATTCTGGGAACCCCCATGTGCAAAAACCTGTTTCTGCGCAATGCCCAGAAAACTGCCTTTTATCTTCTTCTCCTTCCCGGTGAGAAAAAGTTTAAGACAGCCGCCCTGTCCAAGCAGATTGGAAGCGCCCGCCTGTCCTTTGGAGAACCGGAATTTATGGAACAGCTGATGGATCTGACTCCCGGTTCGGTTACGGTTCTGGGGCTTATGAATGATGCCGAAAATAAGATCCGCCTTCTCATTGACCGGGACGTAATAGAAAATCATGCTTTTATCGGCTGTCACCCCTGTATTAACACCTCCAGCCTTAAACTAAAAACACAAGATCTGATTACAAAAATTCTGCCTGCCATCCATCACGACTATACTCTGGTAGACCTTCCGGATGTAAAATAAGTCTGTTATCCATAAAAAAGAGACGCATTCCTCGCCTAAACAGCGTGAAACGACGTCTCTTTCTATTTACACAGTTACATTACAAAATGCTCCGAAAATATGGAAGATGCTTCCAAATCTCTATTCCTCCTGTATTAAATCGCAGCCGTTACCTTCTTAAGCCACTCCTTCTCGTCCCCTTCCAGATACGGACTGATCTTCTCATAAACCTCTTTATGATATGCATTAAACAGCTCCACATCCCGCTCTGTCATCAGGTTCTTGTCCACTGCGTCCACATCAATAGGGACAAAGGTCAGGAATTCAAATTTCATAAACTGACCGTATTCATTCTTCTCATCCTTTTTGCAGAGAATCAGATTTTCCGTACGGATTCCATGCTTTCCTTCGATATACAGTCCCGGCTCGTCCGAGGTAATCATTCCCTCCTCCAATATTCCGTTGTCACAGCGCTCCGGAACCATTTTGAAACGGATTCCGTTGGGGCGCTCATGGACACTTGAAAGATATCCCACACCATGTCCGGTTCCGTGGTCAAAATTCAGTCCCCTGCTCCAGAATGGCTCTCTTGCCACATAATCCAGGCTTAAGCCTCTGCAGCCGTATAAAAACCGTACTGCCTGAAGGCGGAGCATACTGATGAGAACCAGGGTAAAATGCTCCTTTTCTTCTGCTGTCAGTTCTCCCAGTGCAATGGTTCTTGTGATGTCTGTGGTTCCCTCATAGTACTGGCCGCCGGAATCCACCAGATAAAAGCTTTTTGCATCTAAAACTGCATTGCTTTCCTCTGTAGCGGAATAATGGCACATGGCCGCATTGGGGCCGTAGGCAGAAATGGTATTGAAGCTGGGCTCAATATATCCCTCCTGCTCCTTTCTGAAGCCCTCCAGCTTTTCAGACGCACTCATCTCTGTAATGGTTTCTTTTCCAATCTGATGCTTTAACCAGTACATAAACCTGGTTACTGCAATGCCGTCCTTAATATGGGCCTTCTTCTCATTCTCCACTTCCACCGGATTCTTTTTGGCCTTTGCCTCTGACGTAGGGTTCATCCGGTCAATGATCTCATTCTGCGCTGCCATAGCCTGATACAGGGCATAATTTCCCTTCTCCCTCTCAAACAGCACCTTTTCTCCCTGAAGCGCTCCTGCTTCCTTATAGATATCATTATATGGAAGAATCACAACACCCATAGACTCCAAGTATCCACAAATCTCATCATTAAGAACAGCTTCATTGATGAAAAGACGCACCTCATCCATAGTAATCATCACATAGGAAAGAACCACCGGATTGTAGGAAATATCATTTCCCCTTATATTTAACAGCCAGGCAATATCATCCAGAGCCGTAAGTACATGAACTGTGGCATGAACCTTTTTCATAGCGGCTCTTACATCTGCAATCTTATCTGCCGCAGGCTTTCCAGCATACTTTTCCTCCAGAATCCAGGCCGGTTCACTTGAAAGCTCCGGGCGCTCCTGCCAGATCATTCCCACCAAATCCTCTGTGCAGGCAATACGGGCACTCTTTTCCCTTAAATTTTTCTCCAGGCTTAAACCGGTAAGTGAATTTACTACCCTTCCGTCAAAGCCCAGACAGCCGCCCTCCGGTACATTTTCCTCCAGATATTCCTGTACAGACGGAACGCCCTCCTGCCCCATTTTCATCATTTTTACACAGCTGCCTTTTAATTCTGCGGCAGCCTGAACAAAGTATCTTCCGTCCACCCACAGACATGCCTCGTTCATGGTAATTACCGCTGTACCTGCTGATCCGGTAAATCCGGTAAGATATTTTCTGCATTTGAAATATTCTCCCACATACTCGGATTCATGGAAATCAGCCGTAGGCACCAGATAGGCATCCATCCGGTATTCCTTCATTTTCTCTCTTAAGCTCTGGATTCTTTCATCTGTTATATGCATCCTTTTTCCTCCTGTCTCTTTCCTTAAGCCTTTCTCAGCGCATCCTCAATGGCTGCACCTATGCCTTCATTATACGTCGGTTGGGCCCGCATTGCAAATGACATCTGCTCTGCTGTCAGTCCATTTGCGATTGCAGTGGCAATTTCCCCGATCATATCCGTTGCCCTGGGGCACATCATCTGTGCTCCTACAATGGTATTGCTGTAGGCTTCAAACACCAGCCGGATAAAGCCGTCCTGTTCCCCTGAGATAATGGAACGTCCATTTTCCTCCATGGAAAAATGACCACATCGCACCTTAAGCCCCCGCAGGCCCGCTTCCTCCTCCGTAAGGCCAACGGTAGCAATCTCCGGATCCGTATAAATACAGTTAGGCACAATGGGAAGGGAAACATACATACCGCTGGGTACTGACTGAAGCCGTATAGTATGAGGACGGCCGGCAATTTTTTCCACCACATATGTACCCTGGGCTGCCGCTACATGGGCCAGCTGAATATCTGCACACACATCTCCGATGGCATAAACACCGGGTTCACTTGTCTCAAACCCCGGTGAAACCGCAATTTTCCCATTTTTCATCTCAAGGCTCACATCCGGTCCGCAAAGCCCCTGTACATTCGGTTTACGGCCAATGGCCATCAAAACCTGACCTGCTCTGGTCCGGATGGGTTCACCTCCTTTGTTGGGGGTAATGACGCAGTTTAAGCCATTTTCCCCCTGTGACAGCTCCGTAACAGTAGAATCGCAGTAAACCTGGATTCCTTTCCTGCGCAACACACGCTCAAGGGCCGTTGACATCACATCATCCATAGGGGCCATGAGATGCTTTTTCTTCTCCACAATGGTTACATTGGAACAGAGATTGTTAAACAGGGTGGCAAATTCCACAGCGATCACTCCGCCTCCCATGATGGTCAGCCGATCGAAATTCCAGCTTTTAGCCGCCAGAAGCCGGTCGCTGTTCCACACTCCAGGAAGATCTGCTCCGGGAATCTCATTCATCATCGGAACCGCTCCCGCTGCCAGGATCACCGTCTTACCCTCAAAAAATTCCCGGCCTCCCTCTGCCAGCTCTACCTCCACCGTACGTCCCCGGCGCAGTGTGCCTTTTCCGTATATTACCTCCACATGATTCTCCTCAAACAGTCCCTCTACCCTTCCTCTGTACCGGTCCACTGCCTTCTTTTTGTAAGACTGCATTTTTTGAAAATCAAAGGAAATAAAATCGGTAGACACGCCAAATTCATCACAGTTCTGCATCATCCGGAACATACCGGAAGCATACAAAAGCGCTTTGGTTGGAATACATCCCCTGTTTACACAGGTACCGCCTATTTTCTTCGTCTCAATCACAGCCACCTTAAGTCCAAACTCCGCTGCCTTAAGGGCGGCTGTATAGCCTCCCGGCCCGGCGCCGATTACTATTACGTCAAACTGTTTTGCCATCTCATTCCTCCTCATATCCATCCAAAATGCCGGCAGGCATTCCATACCCCGTCCCGGTCAATGGGATCTGTCACATAATCGGCAGCCGCCTTCAGTTCCTCCACGGAATTACCCATGGCAATCCCGATACCTGCCCTGGAAACAATCTCAAAATCATTCATACTATCCCCAAAAGCCACTGTTTGTGACAGATCCATTCCGTAATACTCACAGAGGCGCTTTAACCCCTCTGCCTTGGACGCCTCATTTTCCACTACATCTGCCCCGGTTTTTCCTGCAAACATGAAAAACTTACATTCCGGAAAATGCTCCTCAAGCTCTCTCACGCGATCCGGGCCTCCTATATAGGCCAATGTCCGCACCGGAAGCTCCAAAAGCTTCATAGGATCCTCAAAATGGCGGCTGGTTTCTCCCCAGCGCAGCACATCAATCCGCTCTACCTCCTCGGGCGCAGTATAATAATCCCCATTCTCCATCGTTGCGCCAAGAGCAATCCCTCGCTCCTTCCCAAATGCCAGCAGACGTTTCAAAAGCTTCTTGTCCATAGTATGCTCATACACTGTCTTCCCTTCCGCAACTACACGGGTGCCGTTCATATGGATTACCGCATCCGGCTGGAGCTGATCCCTGTACCCAACACTCAGGGGCAGATCCATATTTCGTCCGCTGGCAATCACGATCACATTATCTTTTCTCAAAATTTCCAGCGCCTTAAGAGCGCTTTCTGTAATTTTCCATGTCTTATGATCCAAAAGGGTCATATCCAGATCAAAACTGACGATCCGTTTTCTCATTCTGTCCATTTTCTCTGTCCTTTCCTGTCCTAAGCCAGTTTTATCCAGCAATGTATTTCATAAAAAACATATTTTTTTGGTAAAAATACTTTTCAAAATGAAAAATATATGCTATACTACAATAGTTCGTTCGACACGGAGTATGGCGTAGCTTGGTAGCGCGCTCGGCTGGGGGCCGAGAGGTCGCAGGTTCAAATCCTGTTGCCCCGATTTTTGATGAGCAGGAGCTGGAATGAACCAGCCCCTGCTTTTGCTTTACCGGTACAGCCAAAAGTTGCAAACAGAAACGGGAATTGCTATAATGAGAACAGTATAATGCCCTGCGGTCCCAATCCGTCGGGGACGAGAAACGGAAAGGTCAGATCATATATGAAACCAATCATTCTTTTATACCATCTGCCGGAAGGCGAGAGACTTGCGAAGATCAAGAGGGCGCTGTTCCCGCTTGGAATGAAGCTGCGGGCTGTGAAAAAGGAAGAGTATCTGGAACCGGTGGGATATCTTGCCGGGGTGAAGGAACTCGTGCCCTGTGGGAAGGTCTATACAGGAGATGACTTTGAAAAAGAGATGATGGTGATGGCGGGACTCACCTCAAAGCAGGTGGACACGGTGATCCTTGCGCTGAGAAAGACGGGGGCCGGAAGGATTGACTACAAGGCAGTCCTTACGCCGACGAACCAGAGCTGGAACGCGCTGACATTATACGGGGAGCTTGCGAAGGAACACGCGAAAATGAACCGGTAGATCACCGGAATCCGGAAAGACTGACGATGAACCTGACTGTTTGACAGTCCATAAAATGGAATGGAGGGATCGGTCCATGAGAGATGAGAAGAAACAGCAAAAAGAAGCTCTGAAGGAAGAAATGCTGAGACTCGGGAACCTTCAGCGGGAATGCAAAGAGGAAAAGATTCCTGTCTATATTACCTTTGACGGTTACGACGGTGCCGGAAAGGGCGTGCAGATCGGCCGGCTCATGCAGGCACTGGATCCGAGAGGCTTTGACGTTTACACCGGAGATAAGGATACCGAGGAGGAAGCGCTCCGTCCGTTCCTCTGGCGGTTTGCGGTCCATGCCCCGGCGGATGGGCGGATCACGATCTATGACACAAGCTGGTACCGGAGGGTTCAGGCGGACCGGTTCGAGGGAAAGCTGAATGAAAAGAAAGCAGATGCCGCGTTTGAGGATATCTGCGCGTTTGAGAGATGCCTGGTGGACGGCGGAACCGTTCTCATCAAATTTTTTCTGGATATTTCAGAGAAGGAACAGGAAAAGCGGTTTAAAAAACTTCTGGAATCAAAGGATACCGCATGGCGCGTCACAGAGAAAGAACTTGCGAGAAATGCCCATTACGGAAAATATAAGAAGCTCAGCGATGAGATGATCAGGAGAACGGATATGCCTTATGCTCCCTGGTACGTGATCGACGCGAAGGAAAAGGGCGGGACGGCGCTGGTGGTCATAAAGACGGTGGCAGATGTTCTGGAAAAGGCGCTTGAGAAAAAACGGGCGGGAAAAGAGGCGGAGATCTTTGAGAAACCGGTTCCGCCTGACAGATATGAAAAAGGGATCCTTGCAAAAGCGGACCTGACAAAGCGCCTTGAGGAGGCGGAATACCGGAAAAAACTGGACAAGCTCCAGAAACGGCTGGAAGTGCTCCACGGAGAACTCTACCGTCTGCGGATCCCGGTGATCCTTGGCTTTGAGGGCTGGGATGCCGCCGGAAAGGGAGGAGCGATCAAACGTCTGACGAGCCATCTTGATCCCCGCGGATATAAGGTCTGCCCGACAGCATCCCCGAACGATGTGGAAAAATCCCATCACTATCTCTGGCGCTTCTGGAATCATGTTCCGAAGGCAGGACACATCGCGATCTTTGACCGCACCTGGTACGGAAGAGTCATGGTGGAGCGGATCGAGGGCTTCTGTTCCGAGGAGGACTGGCACCATGCATATCGGGAGATCAACGAGATGGAAGCACATTTTGTGCACTCCGGGGCTCTTGTCTTAAAATTCTGGCTCCAGATCGACAAGGACGAGCAGGAGCGGCGGTTCAATGACCGGATGAAGAACCCGGAAAAACGGTGGAAGATCACAGACGAGGACTGGAGAAACAGGGAAAAGTGGGATGCTTACGTGCTTGCTGTAAATGAAATGCTGGAAAAGACCTCTACAAAGGATGCCCCCTGGATCGTTGTGGAAGGAAATTCCAAGTGGTATGCGCGAATCAAGGTCCTTGAAACTGTGGCGGATGCCATGGAAAAAAAGATAAAAGAAGTGGAAAAGAACAGAAAAAGATGAGCAAAGTAGTGATTATAGGCGGCGGGGCAGCGGGAATGGCTGCTGCCATCGGCGCCGCGGAGTGCGGACATGATGTCTCCGTTTATGAGAAAAATGAGAAGCTTGGAAAAAAGATCTATATCACGGGAAAAGGACGCTGCAATCTGACGAACGGCTGCGATACGGAGGACCTGTTCAGAAATATGGTCTCCAACGGAAAGTTCCTCTACAGTGCCATCTATGGATTCACAAACTTTGATATCGTGGATCTTGTGGAGGCAAACGGCTGCCCGGTGAAGGAAGAACGGGGAGCAAGAATGTTCCCGGTATCGGACCATGCTTCCGATGTGACGGGGGCCTTGGAGCGGAAGATGAAAACTCTTGGCGTAAAGATCTTCTTAAATGAACCGGTCAGGGATATCGTGATCAGGGACGAAAGGGCGGCAGGGATCATTCTGGAAAAATCTGGAAAGAGTGTGGATGCCGATGCAGTGGTGATCGCCACAGGCGGACTTTCCTATCCGTCAACAGGTTCCACGGGGGACGGGTACCGTTTTGCGAAAGAGGCGGGTCACACGGTGACACCTTTGTCACCGGCGCTTGTTCCGTTCGTGTGTGCAGAAGATGATGTGAAAGAACTTCAGGGACTCTCCTTGAGAAACATCGAGGTGACTGTCTGGAACGGAAAGAAAGTGCTCTGGAAAGAGTTCGGCGAGATGCTGTTTACGCATTTTGGCGTCAGTGGACCTGTCGTTTTGAGTGCCAGCAGCTATGCGGCGAAGATCATCAAAAAAACGTCGCTCAGAATGGATATCGACCTGAAACCGGCACTCTCAAAAGAGCAGCTGGATGCGAGAATCCTGCGGGATTTCGATGAGGCGAAAAATAAGCAGTTTAAGAACTCCTTAAATCACCTCTTCCCGGCAAAGCTGATCCCGGTGATGATAAAGAGGAGCGGCATCGATCCGGAAAAACAGGTCAATGAGGTGACTGCGGAGGAGAGAAAACGTCTGGTGGATCTCACAAAAGCGTTTTCCGTGACGCTCACAGGACTCCGCGGGTACAATGAGGCAATCGTGACGCAGGGCGGAGTGAATGTGAAGGAAGTGAATCCATCCACTATGGAATCGAAGAAGCTGCAGGGCCTCTATTTTGCGGGCGAGGTTCTGGATCTGGACGGTGTGACCGGCGGATTTAACCTGCAGATCGCCTGGTCGACCGGAATGCTGGCAGGCAGAAGCGTATAGAGCACCGGACCTGAGAAGCAGCTTTGAACCCGTATGGCTGTAAAGATATGGAACCATCACGAATAAATAAAAAATCTTGGAATAAACTAAGGGGAGAATAACATGTCTTTTAATGTAGCAATAGACGGACCGGCAGGAGCCGGAAAGAGCACCGTGGCAAAGTCTGTGGCAGCTCTGAAGAATTTTATCTATGTGGATACCGGAGCAATGTACCGGGCAATGGCGTTATATTTTCTGCGCCAGGGAATCGATAAGACCGACGAGAACGCCATCAACGCGGTACTTGACAAGGTGGAGATCACGATCCGTTACGAGAACGGTGCGCAGCAGGTGATCTTAAACGGCGAGAATGTATCCGGGCTGATCCGCACCGAAGAGGTCGGAAACATGGCTTCAGCCACATCCGTCTACAAGAAGGTCCGTGAGAAGCTCGTGGAACTCCAGAAAGATCTGGCAAAGAAGGCAGACGTGATCATGGATGGACGCGACATCGGAACCTGTGTCCTGCCGGATGCCGATGTGAAGGTATATCTGACAGCAAGCTCCGCAGTCCGGGCGAAACGCCGCTATCATGAGCTTAAGGAGAAAGGAACAGCCTGCGATCTCGATGAGATCGAGAAGGACATCATCGAACGGGATTACCGGGATATGCATCGGGAAAATTCCCCGTTGAAACAGGCGGATGACGCCGTACTCCTTGACAGCTCCGACATGACGTTAAAAGAGGTCGTGGACACGATCACAGCGATGATCGATAAGAAGCAGGGTGCGTAAGATGGAAGTAACAGTTGCAAAGACAGCAGGCTTCTGCTTTGGTGTGAAGCGTGCCGTGGAAAAAGTATATGATCAGATCGGCAGGACGGAAAAAAGGATCTACACCTACGGTCCAATTATCCATAATGAGCAGGTCGTGGGCGATCTCAGGGAAAAGGGTGTGGAGGTCATCGACTCTTTAGAAGAATTGAAGACGATCCGGAACGCTGTTGTTGTGATCCGCTCCCACGGTGTCGGAAAAAATGTCTACGAGATCTTAAAGGAAAACGATGTGGAAATCGTGGATGCCACATGTCCCTATGTGAAAAAGATCCACCGGATCGTCGAAAAACAGTCAGCAGAAGGAAGAAAAGTTCTGATCATAGGCAGTGAGGACCATCCGGAGGTGCAGGGCATCAAGGGATGGGGAGATGAGCGGACAGTGGTCATCGAGGACATGGATGATTTTCTTAAGCTGCAGCTTCCGGAAAATGAGAAGCTTTGTATTGTATCCCAGACGACATTTAATTACAAGAAATTTCAAGATATAGTTGAAAAAATTTCTAAAACGAGGTATGATATAACTGTTTTAAATACGATTTGCAATGCAACACAGGAAAGACAAGTGGAAGCGATGAGGATAGCCTCACAGGTGGACGTGATGCTGGTTATCGGCGGGAAACACAGCTCGAATACCCAGAAGCTATACGATATCTGCCGGAAGGAATGTAAAAACACCTATTACATCCAGACTCTGGGCGACTTTAATCCTGAATGTATTAGTTCTGTGCGCAGTGTAGGTATTACGGCCGGGGCGTCAACCCCAAACAATATTATCGAGGAGGTTCATACTAAATGTCAGAGTTAAGTTTTGAACAAATGTTAGAAGAATCATTAAAAACAATACGTACAGGAGAGGTTGTCACCGGTAAGGTCATTGACGTAAAAGAAGACGAAATCGTTTTAAATATTGGTTACAAGTCTGATGGCATCATTACCCGCAGTGAATACACAAACGAGTCCAACGTAGACTTAAGAAATCTTGTACATGTTGGTGACGAGATGGAAGCCAAAGTCGTAAAGGTGAACGACGGTGAGGGTCAGGTCGCTCTTTCCTACAAGAGACTGGCTGCAGACAGAGGAAATAAGAGACTTGAGGAGGCATTTGAGAACCACGAGGTTCTTACAGCAAAGGTTTCCCAGGTTCTTGACGGCGGTTTAAGTGTGATCGTGGACGAAGCTAGAATCTTCATCCCGGCAAGTCTTGTATCCGACGTATATGAGAAAGATTTATCCAAATATGCTGATAAAGAGATCGAATTCGTTATCACAGAGTTCAATCCGAGAAGAAGAAGAGTCATCGGCGACCGCAAGCAGCTTATCGTTGCTAAGAAGGCTGAGATGCAGAAAGCTCTCTTCGAGAAGATCCATGTAGGTGACAAGGTAGAAGGAACTGTTAAGAACGTAACTGATTTCGGTGCATTCATCGATCTCGGCGGCGCTGACGGTTTACTCCACATCTCCGAGATGTCCTGGGGCAGAATCGAGAACCCGAAGAAGGTCTTCAAGGTTGGCGATAAGGTAACAGCTCTCATCAAAGACATCAACGGTGAGAAGATTGCCCTTTCCATGAAGTTCCCGGAGACAAATCCGTGGGCTGACGCTGCTGAGAAGTACGCAGTAGGCAACGTAGTTACAGGTAAGGTAGCTCGTATGACTGACTTCGGCGCATTCGTTGAGCTTGAGCCGGGCGTAGACGCTCTGCTTCACGTATCCCAGATCTCCAGAGAGCACGTTGCTAAGCCGGCTGATGTACTTTCCATCGGTCAGGAGATCACTGCTAAGATCGTTGATTTCAACGAGGCAGACAGAAAGATCAGCTTAAGCATGAAGGCTCTTGAGGCTGACAACGCACAGGAGCAGACAGAGGAGTAATCCGAAGGTGATTCTTAAATAAGAATTTTCGAGGACATCGTTCTTTACGGGCGGTGTCCTTTTTGCGTGACAGGACACATTCATTTTTATAAACAGTGAGTCAAATTTCATGCCTGCGTGGGTCTGCGGCATTGTCATGCGTTGGAGTTATTTTTCGATGCCGATCGAAACGGATTTCAGAGGCCGCGAAGCCTGCCGCAGAAATGCCGCAAATTATGCCCGCACTACAAAAATGCGTAAGGGATTTGTAATTGAAATCATAGTGTAATCTCAAGGTTTGTATGTTAAGATAACCGTACAAAAGCAAAAGACGGCGGAAGAACCTGAAAAGTTACTGTGAACAGTAACCTTGGAAAATCAGGACGGCCGCAAATCGGTATTTGAAGGAGAACGCTGTAAAACAATGCAGTCCGGCAAAGACCGATACAAGAGAACAGGAGGAATTTTATTATGACGAAAAATATGAAAAGAATGACAGCGCTGGCCTGTGCGGCCATGATGATTGCATCTATGGGGATCACCGGATGCGGCAAGGCGGATGGACAGACAAAGGAGGAGACAAAAACGACAGCCGTTGAGACTCCTGCAGGAACGGAGACATCTGCGACTACGGAAAACGAGGCGGGAAAACTTCCGGACGGTACCGGTCAGGAAAGTGGAGCGGCAGACACGGAGTCTGCGAGTGAGTCTGATCCGATGATGGGAACGATCGTTTCTGTGGAAGATGGACAGCTTACGATGCATCGCCAGGATAATGGATTTGATGAGGACGTTGTAATTACGATCGCAGAGGATACGAAGGTTCTGGATGCAGAGAATGGTTATCCGGTGGAACTCGGTGATCTGAAAGAAGGAAATACCATCAGCGCTTATGTAGACGAGGCAATGACATTGAGCCTTCCGCCGATCACAAATGGTCTGCTGATCTTAGTACAGGCAGAGGGATATGATTTCCCGAGATACACGAAGGTAAAGGAATTGATGGCTGCAAATACAGAAGGTGAGCGGATCCTCACAGCCGAGAATGGGATCAATTACATGATTACCGCTGAAACAAGACTTCTTCCATATCTGACAAGAAATATTGTCTCCGAGGAAGACCTTACAGAAGGAACCGAGATCCTGATCTGGAACGAGGAGAACGGAAATAAAGCAGAAAAGATCGTCGTGTTCCAGGGTGAGAACGGATATGCAAAATAAATAATGGGATCTTAAGAGAAACCGATCTGTATGAAAGTATTGGACAGCGGGTATACTCTCCATATGGAAGGAGCGTGAGCCTGTGTCGAAGAAAAAAAGAGAACCGGTGGATCCGGAGCACTTAAAGCCGGAGGACCGGATGAAATTCGAGATCGCGAAGGAGCTGGGGCTGGCGGACAAGGTAATCGCCGGTGGCTGGCGATGCCTTACCGCAAAAGAGAGCGGCAGGATCGGCGGTCTTGTGACAAAAAAGAAGAGAGAAATGTCCGCGAAAACGCAGGATAAGGAGAATCCAGAGGAAAACTGCCATTGAAACAATGGCGGTTTTCTTTTATAATTAGGGGAGAGAGATGCAGCAGTTCACCGATATGGAAAAATCAGATCTCGGAAGGGAATCAATTATGAATATATCGCTTATTTGTTTTACGAGAGCCGGATTTGAGACGATGAAGCGGATCAACGACACCCTTTCCGGAGCTTCTGAAGCTTTCGCGAATGCGTCCTGTCCGGAACATCGTGATAGGAGCGCAAAGACCGAGGACAGATCCTGTGAGGGGGGTACTCTGTATCAGTCTCTGTGGATCGCCGGGCGGTACGCGCTCCAGCTTGCGGCAACGGATGCCGGAGTGCCTTATCAGGCAGTGCCGGAGGGCGGACTTTCGGAGTGGACGAAGGAGGCTTTTCTGCGGGACGATGCTCTTATTTTTGTGAGTGCCTGTGGGATCGCGGTGCGCTCCATTGCGCCATATGTGCGGGATAAATTTCAGGACCCTGCGGTGGTCTGTGTGGATGAGGCGGGACAGTTTGTGATCCCACTTCTCTCCGGACATGTGGGCGGAGCGAACCGGCTGGCGGAAATGGTGGCTTCCGGGATCGGAGCAGTGCCGGTGGTGACGACGGCGACGGATGTGGAGAAGAAATTTGCGGTGGACGTGTTCGCAAAGGATCATGGATTTGTGATCACGGACCGGAAACTTGCGAAGGAGATTTCGGCTGATATTCTTGCGGGTGAGCCGGTGGGAGTGTTCTCAGATTTCGGATTTTCAGCGTGGAAGAAGATTCCGGAGGGACTTTTTGAGGATCGGATCTGTAAGCGGAATCTCTGGATTACGGTGTCTGGAAAAGAAAAGAAAGGGATTCCGGAGAACCGTGTCCTGCGCCTGATCCCACGGTGTGTGGCACTTGGAATCGGCTGTAAACGCGGGACACCTGTGGAGAAGATCCGGACTGCGGTGGAAAGTGCGATGGAGCGGAACGGGATCGATCTGCGAAGCGTCTTTGCGGCGGCGAGCATCGACATCAAGAAGCAGGAGCAGGGACTCATCGAATTCGCAAAGGAACTTCAGGTGCCGTTTCTGACATTTTCCAGTGAGGAGTTAAATGGACAGCCGGGGGATTTCCCGGAGTCGGAATTTGTGCAAAAGACCACGGGAACCGGAAATGTCTGCGAGCGGTCCGCAGTGGCTGCGTGCAGGCTGGGCGTGAGAGCTTCCGAGTGCAGGATCCTGATCCATAAGGAAGCGGAGGACGGCGTGACAGTGGCCGCAGCGTATTATATGATCGGAAAGTCCGGAGAAAATGCGGATCGGGAAGAAAAATCGAGAGGATAGAGTAGAAAGAATATGATGATCCTGATAAATGGGGGAAGCTCCAGCGGAAAGTCCGCATTTGCAGAGACCCTGATCGTAGAACAGGCAAAGAAAGAAGAGGTGATGGCGGAAGCTGCCGGAAAATTGATGCTCGGCGGCGCCCGGAAAACGGATCTGCGCCATCAGCCGTCCTGTTACCTTGCAACCATGATCGCCTGGGACGAGGAGTGCAGGGAGCGGATCCGAAAACACCGCAAAATGCGGGAAAAAAAGAATTTTATGACCATCGAGTGCCCTGTGGACCTTTTGAAGGCGGAGGTCCCTGCCAGGAGCCGGTGTCTGTTAGAGTGTGTTTCCAACCTTGCGGCGAACGAGATGTACCGCCGGGACATGGAAGATCCGGAGAATGGCGCGATGGAACGGATATTGGAAGGAATCAGGATGATCAGAAAAAATGCGGACTTTCTGGTGGTTGTGACAAATGATGTGTCCGGGGATCAGGGGCCGTACTCGGAGGAGACGGAAGAGTATCGGAGGTTGTTGGGCAGAATCAACTGTGCGCTGGCCGGGGAGGCAGATGAAGTGTACGAGGTGATCTGTGGGGAGCCGGTGATGGTGAAGAAAAAGAAGAGGGAAGATACGGAAGTGGAAGAGAGAAGAACGGATCGATCTGTGGATCGTCAGAGAGGGATCAGGCTTTTTGTGGGAGGCGCATATCAGGGGAAATCAAACCTTGCGATGCGTGAGGCGGTGACGGAAGAAAACCGCTTCATTCTTGTGGCAGACGGCGAACAGTCACCGTTGGAAGACGCGTTTGATTCGGAGGCTGTTCTGAATCTTCATATCTATATTCGAAGGCTGATAGACGCAGTACTGGGTGAGTATGACGCGAAGAGAGAGGATGACAGAGTGTTCTGCGACAGTATCCGCAGTGAAATCAATGAGAGAACTGAAGCTGTGAGGGATCCAGCTGAAAGAACATCTGCCGGAGAAACAAAGATGGTCAGAGAGCAGAGAAAAGAAACGGAGAGTATCGAGATCCGGATCGAAGAGGTCATGTACCGGTATCTGGATATGATCCTTGAGAAGAATCCCAACGCAGTCATCACCTGCGACGAGATCGGCTGCGGAATCGTTCCCATCGATAAAACAGACCGCCTGTGGCGGGAGATGAGTGGGGACGCCTGCCAGTATCTGGCGGCGCGGGCGGTGAAGGTATGCCGCGTTGTCTGCGGGATCCCGATGGCTTTAAAGGGCGGTGAGACATGATGGAGTACGGACACGGCGGTGATATCTACCGGAACCGGAATGTGGAGCTGGATTTCTCGGTCAACGTAAATCCCTTGGGAATGCCAAATTTTGTCTGGGAGGCAGCCCAGAGGAGCATTGCCTTCTGTACAGGATATCCGGACAGCTCCTGCGAAAACCTGCGGGGACGGTTGTCAGAGCTTACCGGTGTCCCGGAAGATCAGATGATCTTCGGAAACGGGGCGGCGGAATTGATCTTCCGGCTGGTACAGGAGGTACGGCCGAAAAAGGCAGTGATCCCTGCGCCATCTTTCGCGGAGTATGAAACGGCGTTGAGATCCTGTGGGACAGAAATCGCTTTTTTCTATTTAAAAGAGGCGGAATCTTTTTTCTTAAACGTATCGGAATTTCTGGATTTTTTGAGAACAGAGCAGCCGGAGATCATATTTTTATGCACTCCGGCGAATCCCACAGGGGCCATGATCCGTCAGGCAGATCTTTCAAAAATCTTAGACTACTGCAAGAAACATGGGATCCTGCTGGTTCTGGACGAATGCTTTGTGGAATTCCTTGATGAGGAGCGAAGCTGCGGCTGTATCCGTGAATTTCTCGACTGGGAGACCGGAAGACCGGAACATGGCGGAAGCTTATTTCTTCTCCGGGCATTCACAAAGACATATGCCATGGCGGGACTGCGGCTGGGGTATGGATTCTGTACGAGCAGGGAGCTTTTAGAACGGATGGAGGAGAACTGGCAGCCTTGGAGTGTTTCGATCCCGGCGCAGGAGGCGGGATATGCGGCACTTTCGGAAGAACGGATCCCTTTTCTGAAAAAGATGCGGGAGACGGTGGCGAAAGAACGGCAGTATCTTTCTGACGGACTGACGAAAGCAGGCTTCACGGTATTCCACTCGGACGCGAATTTCCTCCTGTTTAAGGACTTCAAGACCGGTCAGGAATCCTGGCTGTACGAATATTTTCTGGAACGGGGGATCCTGATCCGGTCATGCAGGAATTACAGACTGCTTGACAGACGATTTTACAGGATCTGCGTCCGCTCCCATGAAGAAAACCGGGAATTCCTGGAGATATTAAAGGACTACAGGTAGATCATCCGGATGGAAAACGCAGCTGTTGGAAGAAAACGAAAGATACGTTGGAAAATGACAGAAGGAAAAAGAAATTTTCTGTATGTTTATAAGCAAAAATAATATAAAATCGCAAAAAAATTATATGAATTGCCTGTTGCTAAAATTCGACAAAGCTGTTATACTCTACAGTAATAACTGGAACTGACGTTATGACGGTTTTTAGTTATATTTTTTTTAAACATAATAAAACAGAAGAAAGAGAGGGAACCATAAAATGGGTAAGATCATTGGTGATGGTATTACATTTGATGATGTGCTCCTTGTACCTGCATATTCTGAAGTAATCCCAAATCAGGTTGATGTTTCAACACACCTGACAAAGAAAGTCAAACTCAATATTCCATTTATGAGTGCCGGCATGGATACCGTTACTGAGCACCGCATGGCGATCGCGATGGCGCGACAGGGCGGAATCGGTATCATTCACAAAAACATGTCGATCGAGGCGCAGGCTGAAGAGGTAGATAAGGTAAAACGTTCTGAAAACGGAGTAATCACAGACCCATTTTATTTGTCCCCGGAACATACATTAAAAGATGCAGATGAGCTGATGGCAAAATTCCGCATTTCCGGTGTTCCGATCACTGAGGGTAAAAAGCTCGTCGGAATCATCACAAACCGTGATCTGAAATTTGAGGAAGATTATTCTAAGAAGATCAAAGAGTGCATGACTTCCGAGCATCTGGTTACAGCTAAAGAAGGCGTAACCATGGAAGAAGCAAAGCGCATTCTTGCAAAGGCAAGAGTCGAGAAGCTTCCGATCGTAGATGAAAACTTTAACTTAAAAGGACTCATTACGATCAAAGATATCGAGAAACAGATCAAGTATCCGAACTCCGCAAAGGATGACCACGGAAGACTTCTCTGCGGTGCTGCAATTGGAATCACAGCAAATGTTCTTGAGAGAACGGAAGCCCTTGTAAATGCAAAGGTCGATGTTGTTGTTCTCGACTCTGCGCACGGACACTCTGCGAACGTTATCAACTGCGTAAAGATGATCAAGGAGAAATTCCCGGATCTTCAGGTAATCGCCGGTAACGTTGCAACGGGTGAGGCTACAAGAGCCCTGATCGAGGCCGGCGTTGACGCTGTCAAGGTTGGTATCGGACCGGGATCGATCTGTACGACACGTGTCGTTGCAGGTATCGGTGTTCCGCAGATCACTGCGGTTATGGACTGCTATGCAGTTGCGAAGGAGTACGGTATTCCGATCATCGCCGACGGCGGTATCAAGTATTCCGGAGATGTTACAAAGGCTCTCGCAGCCGGCGGTAATGTCTGCATGATGGGATCCATGTTCGCGGGCTGCGATGAGAGCCCGGGAGACTTCGAACTTTATCAGGGAAGAAAATATAAAGTTTACCGTGGAATGGGATCTATTTCTGCTATGGAGAACGGCAGTAAGGACCGTTACTTCCAGTCGAACGCGAAGAAGCTTGTTCCGGAAGGCGTTGAAGGACGTGTTGCTTACAAGGGATTCGTTGAGGATACCGTATTCCAGATGCTGGGCGGTCTTCGTGCCGGTATGGGATATTGCGGTGCTCATGATATCAAAGAGCTTCAGGAGAACAGTCATTTTGTTAAGATCTCCGCAGCCGCACTCCGTGAGAGCCATCCGCATGATATCCACATCACAAAAGAGGCTCCGAACTACAGCGTAGACGAATAATTTTAATCCCGAGAGGGCAGCAAAAGGCTGTACAGGCGGCGGAAACGCTGTTCCCTGCACAGCCTTTTTTCGGACTGTGTGTATTTAGAAATAAGGGACCAGATGGAAAATTTTATGAAGATGCTTTCGACCCAGGCGATCCTGCTCGTGTACATGGCGGTGGGATTTTACTGCAGAAAGCGTGGAATTATTGAAAAAAAGATGCAGGGAAAGCTCACGGATTTTGTTCTCAGGATCACGCTGCCCTGTATGATCTTTAACTCCTTCAGCATGCATATCACATTGGACATGTTAAAACAGGCGGCCCTGTGTCTCGGAGTGGCGTTTTTTATCTGCTTCGCGGCATGGCTCGGTGGAAAAGTTGTCTACAACATGTATCCGAAGGAGAAAAAATCCGTCTTACAGTATGCCACACTCGTCAATAACGCGGCGTTTTTGGGGCTGCCGATCGTGAAGGCGGTGCTCGGCGAGGCGGGAATGTTCCTGGCGTCGATCTTTATTATCCCGAACCGTATTTTTATGTGGACGGCGGGAGTATCGATTTTCACGGCGGAGGCGGATAAAAAGGCGGCGTTTAAGAAGGTTATGCTGAATCCGTGCGTGATCGTGATCTTTATCGGACTTTTCAGAAGCTTCACAGACTTTACTCTGCCGGAATTTCTGGCAAAGTCTATCACAGGACTTGGAAACTGTACAACTCCGCTCTCCATGGTCCTGATCGGGACGATGATGACGGAACTGACATTGGCGTCCTTTAAGGACTGGAGTACTGTGTACCTGGCGTTTATGCGCCTTGTGGCACTGCCATTTCTGGCGCTCTTTATCATGCGCCTGTTAAATGCAGATCCGATCATGACAGGATGCGCGGTGATTCTTACAGCGATGCCTGCGGGAAGCACGACGGCGCTTCTGGCGGAGAAATATGGATCGGATCCGGTGTATGCGTCGAAATGTCTGCTTACCAATACACTGTTCTCTCTGATCACGATTCCGATCATGACATTATTTATATGAGGGTGCTATGTGCCGGTGGCACATGTCCAGCACTGACCGAAGCGGAGCGTAGATGCGGGAGCACGTAGTGCGGAGCAATCCGGTATCAGGGAGGTCAAAAGACTTTTTGCCCTCAACATCATTTATATAGGTTTACCTGGGGTTCCAGGAGAAAGGGAAAACGGCTGAATTTTAAGGAAAAGCCGGAATAAAAGAAGTTTTATGAGTATTTTAAATGTAGAACACCTGAGCCATGGTTTCGGAGACCGGGCTATCTTTACGGACGTTTCTTTCCGCCTGTTAAAGGGGGAACATATCGGTCTCATCGGAGCAAACGGTGAGGGAAAGTCCACATTTATGAATATCATCACCGGAAAGATGATGCCGGATGAGGGAAAGGTTGAGTGGTCAAAAAATGTCCGTGTGGGCTACTTAGACCAGCATACCGTGCTTGAGAAGGGTATGACGATCCGCGACGTGCTTAAGAGTGCCTTTTCCTTCCTCTTTGAGATGGAGGAGAAGATGAACGACATCTGCGCGAAGATGGGAGATGCGTCCGAGGATGAGATGAACGCCATGATGGAGGAGCTGGGAACGATCCAGGATCTTCTGATGGCACATGATTTCTACATTATCGACTCCAAGGTGGAGGAGATCGGACGCGCCTTCGGCCTCGACGAGATCGGTCTTGACAAGGACGTTGACGAGCTCTCCGGCGGACAGAGAACGAAGGTCCTCCTCGGAAAACTTCTTCTTGAGAAGCCGGATATCCTGCTCCTCGACGAGCCGACAAACTATCTGGATGTACAGCATATCGAGTGGCTGAAGCGGTATCTTCAGGATTACGAGAACGCTTTTATCCTGATCTCCCACGATATCCCGTTTTTAAACAGCGTGGTAAACCTGATCTACCATATGGAGAACCAGAAGCTTGACCGCTATGTGGGTGACTATGACCGGTTCATGGAAGTCTACGAGATGAAAAAGAGCCAGTTGGAGGCAGCTTACAACCGCCAGCAGGCGGAGATCGCGAAGCTTCAGGATTTCGTTGCGAGAAACAAGGCCCGTGTTGCGACGAGAAACATGGCGATGTCGAGACAGAAGAAGCTGGACAAAATGGAGGTCATCGAGCTTGCAAAGGAAAAACCGAAGCCGGAGTTCCATTTCCTGAATGCAAGGGCAACCGGAAAACTGATCTTTGAGACGAAGGATCTTGTGATCGGTTATGATGAACCACTTTCAAAACCGCTTAATTTCCTCATGGAGCGCGGTGAGAAGATCGCGGTCATCGGTGCGAATGGTATCGGTAAAACTACCTTTTTAAAGAGCATTCAGGGGTTGATCCCGGCGATCTCCGGAACCGTTGAGGTCGGTGACTATCAGTTCCCGGGTTACTTCGAGCAGGAGATGGCACCGGGAAATACGACGACCTGTATCGAGGAGATCTGGAAGGAGTTTCCGTCCTACACCCAGTACGAAGTCCGCTCTGCCCTTGCAAAGTGCGGCCTGACTACAAAGAATATCGAGAGCCAGGTCCGCGTCCTCTCCGGTGGTGAGCAGGCGAAGGTCCGCCTCTGCAAGCTTATGAACCGGGAGACCAACGTTCTGCTTCTCGACGAGCCGACGAACCATCTGGATGTGGATGCGAAGGACGAGCTTAAGAGAGCACTTTCGGAGTACAAAGGAGCAGTCCTCCTCATCTGCCACGAGCCGGAGTTCTATGACGGACTGGTGTCAAAGGTTTGGGATCTCAGTAAGTGGTCGTTAAAGATTTGATATATTTACAATTGAAGAAATCCGTGTCCTGCATAACGAAATCTGCAGGACACGGATTTTTTGTGCAATAAGAAATTCCGAGGAATTCCCTATTGCACAAAAGGCACATTCTTTTTTAAGACGATTCATCGCTGGCTTTTCTCTGTATGCGGCAGCCGTCCCCGCAGAAACCGCTTTTTGATCTCCGGCCACGAAAACGGGATCAGCGGATAGATATAGCTCTTTCCGGCGATGGTGCGGTTGAATACGATGGAGCAGACGGCGATGGCGGTGCCGAGGATGAAGCCCCAGACGTTTAAGAGGGAGGTGAGGATCAGCAGGATCACACGCATGAATTTTAACGCGTAGCCCATCTCAAAGCTTGCCTGGGAGTAGTTGGCGATGGTGACGAAGGCCATATATAACATCGTCTCCGGGTTGAACCAGCCGGATTTTACGGAGTACTCACCGAGAACAATACCGGCGATAACACTTAACGGTGTGGTCAGCATGCTGGGCGTATTGACAGCGGCGAGGCGCAGGCCGTCGATGGCAAATTCCAGGATCAGGAGTTGGAAGATCAGCGGCACATACATGTCATCCGCCAGCTTGATAAACTCCAGCCAGCCTGGGATCCAGTTCTGGTTCTGCATAAAGAGAAGCCACACCGGGGTCAGAAACAGGGTGAGGAAGGAGACTGTCATCCTGGAGAGACGCAGGTAGGTTCCGGTCACCGGCGGGAAGTAGTAGTCATCTGCCTCCTCGATAATATCGAAGACTGAGGACGGCAGGATCATGCAGGCGGGGGAATTGTCAACAAGGATGACGATGTTTCCCTCCAGAATAGACGCCGCAGCCGTGTCCGGACGTTCAGAAAAACGGAATTTTGGGAACGGGTTGAACCATTTGTGGGGAAAGATACATTCTGCCAGACTTTCCTGATTCATAGTCAGAGCATCTACATGCAGATTTTCGATGCGGTCCTTGATCTTATTTAGCAGGTCCTCGTCCACACGACGTTTCATGTAGCAGATCGCAATGTCTGTGTGGGAGCTTTCTCCGGTCTGCATGATCTCCACCGTGAGATTCACGTCCCGGATCCGGCGGCGGATCAGGGCGGTATTGAAGATCATGGTTTCCACGAAGCCATCCCGGGAGCCTCGGAGCACCTTGTCTTTTTCGGGCTCCGAGACCCCGCGGGCCGGGTAAGTACGGCAGTCGATGAGGATTGCCCGGTCATACCCGTCGATTAAAAGACAGGAGAGGCCGGAGAGGAGTTGTGTAAAGATATTTTTATCATCGGTCTCCACGGTGGTCTCGCCGTAATGGACGTACTGCTTTGCGAAATCATGGGCAGATGATGGGAACGAGTCCGGTTTTACGGAGGCGAAATCCTGCATCAGGCGCAGAAGGATCTCGTCCTTTGTGAAGCCGTCAATGAAGTACAGGCAGGCTTTTTTGTCCGCAATAGTGAGAGTGTGGTAGACGATATCGAAGTTTTTTTGGACATCCAGGATCTCGTGAAAGCGGGAGATGTTCTGATCGAAATTGGATGAAATGTTCATGGATATCATGTCCTTTCAAGAGTTATGATGATGTAGAGTGTTGCAAGCGACCGCGCTCGGTGCGAGAATGTGCCAAGGTACATTTCTTTTAAAAAGCAGACCCGGTGATCAATAATCGAAAGGGGCAGTCATGAGTCACGTGAAGGGGGAGTGATTCCTTCAGACGATATTTTGCAGATATTATTTCAAAAAAACATGAAATTATACGGGAGATACCTGCGGCCTGCAAACCGCCGAAAATGCGTACTGTATACAAAGTTCCAATTCCACTGGGCAGAACCACCATAGAATAGATTGTTTTTTTGTAAAAACAACGAATCTGCTTTTCCCCAGCGGACATTTGTGCGGAAGATAGTAAATATATACAATAAAATTGTGCAAATTTAACTATATTTACCATAGCATTTCCGGTAATATTTTGTTATACTGCATAAGCATTGAAATTGAAGGGGTATCAATTTCGAGGAACTGTATAATGCAAGGAAATTGTACGTGAATGAAAGGCTGTGCTCAGTGGGGGAGCACAGCCTTTCGCCGTTTAAGCGCTGCCCGTATGCAGTTCAGCGAATGTGAGTGCTTATGCAGGCAAGAGTGCAGCGCACACATATTTGCCAGACTGACGCATGGTCGGACTATTCATGAAATATTTCTTAAACAGATGAAAATCCATAGCCCTTTTCAGAAAAAAAGTGTATAATAAAAAGTAATCATTCAGCCATACGGAAATTTTCAAAACAATAGAAAGCCCGTTTATGACTGAATTGTTGTATAACGGCATATATTCCAAAACTGACTGAAATTCTGCGCTGCAGCGCGTCTATCAAAGTCGGAATGTAATAAGGAGAACAAAAATGAAAGACGGATTTATCCGGGTGGCGGCGGCCACCCCAGATTTAAAGGTTGCAGATCCTGTGTTTAACCGGGAACAGACCTGGAAGATGATGCAGGAGGCAGCATCCCAGGATGTAAAGATCCTGGTGTTCCCGGAGCTCGGTCTCACCGGATACACCTGCAGTGACCTGTTTCTGCAGGACACCCTGATCGATCAGGCGAAGGAAGAACTCTTATGGCTCTTAGACGCATCAAAGGATATGGATATGCTGACCTTCATCGGACTTCCGTGGATGAAGGACGGAAAACTCTACAACGTAGCGGCTGCCATCAAGGATGGCGAGCTTTTAGGCCTTGTTCCGAAGAGACATCTTCCGAACTATTCTGAATTCTATGAGCTACGCCATTTCAACCCGGGTCCGGTAAAACCGGATGTGGTAGAGTGGGGAGAGAGCCTGATCCCGTTTGGAAGCAAGATCCTGTTCCGCTGCACGAATATCCCGGAACTCATAGTCGCCGCAGAACTCTGCGAGGACGTATGGACGATGGATCCACCGAGCGTCTCCCACGCGAAAGCCGGAGCTACCGTGATCGCAAACTGCTCCGCCAGCGATGAGACCACAGGAAAAGCGGGATACCGTGAGACACTGATCGCCGGACAGTCTGCCCGCCTCGTATGTGCGTACATCTATGCCAATGCCGGAGAGGGCGAGTCCACCCAGGACCTCGTCTTCGGCGGACATGATATCATTGCCGAGAACGGAAATATCCTTGCGGAATCCGAGCGTTTCAAAAACGGCATGATCACGGCGGACATCGATCTTTACAGACTTAAAAACGAGAGAAGAAGAATGACCACATGTCAGCCGGGTGCGGAGACTGAGGACTATGATTACATGGACTTCACCTTAAACAAAACGGAGCTCACATTAAAACGCTATATCGATCCGGCACCTTTCGTTCCGTCAAACGAGAAAGAGAGAACCGCCCGCTGTGAGGAGATCTTAACGATCCAGGCCATGGGCTTAAAGAAACGTCTCGCCCACACCGGTGCCAAGAGCGCAGTTGTAGGAATCTCCGGCGGACTCGACTCCACCCTGGCACTTCTCATCACAGCGAGAGCCTTCGATATGCTTGGCATTTCGAGAGAAAATATCCTCTCCGTCACGATGCCGTGCTTCGGAACTACGGACAGAACCTACAACAACGCAGTCACGCTCACAAAGAAGCTGGGTGCGACATTAAGAGAGGTAAATATCAGAAAAGCAGTTTCCACCCACTTCGAGGATATCGGACATGATCCGGCGATCCATGATGTGACTTACGAGAACTCCCAGGCAAGATACCGCACCCTGATCCTCATGGACCTTGCGAACAAGACGAACGGCATGGTCATCGGAACAGGAGATATGTCTGAGCTGGCTCTTGGCTGGGCGACCTACAACGGCGACCACATGTCCATGTACGGCGTGAACGCGTCTGTTCCGAAGACGCTTGTCCGTCATCTTGTCCGCTACTACGCGGATACCTGCGGCGACAAGGCCCTGGCAGATGTACTCAACGATGTTCTCGATACCCCGGTGAGCCCGGAGCTTCTGCCGCCGGAGGACGGAAAGATCTCCCAGAAGACGGAGGACCTGGTCGGACCTTACGAGCTTCACGATTTCTTCCTCTATTATATTCTCCGTTACGGTTATCATCCGGCGAAGATCTACCGCCTGGCGAAGATCGCTTTCGCGGGAGTTTACGAGGACAAGGTGATCTACAAGTGGTTAAATACCTTCTACCGCCGGTTCTTCGCACAGCAGTTCAAGCGTTCCTGCCTGCCGGACGGCCCGAAGGTCGGATCTGTTGCGGTTTCTCCGAGAGGTGATCTCAGAATGCCGAGCGACGCAGCGAGACGGATCTGGATGGATGAAGTGGAGAAACTTGACCCGGAGGAAGGGAGATGATCACAAGCACAAAAAATGACCAGGTAAAAGCAGTCATTGAATTAAAGAAAAAAGCGAGAGCGAGAAATGAGCAGGGACTTTTCGTCGTCGAGGGAGTGCGGATGGCCGCTGAGCTCCCGAAGGATCAGGTTAAAAGTATCTATGTTTCTGAAACTTTCGCGAAAAATCCGGAGAATGCCGCAATTCTTGCGGAGTACCCGGGATACGAACTTGTCAGCGACTCTGTGTTTGCGGTGATGTCCGACACGCAGACGCCCCAGGGTGTGCTGGCACTTGTCAGACAGTTTTCCTACGGAATGGACGAGCTCTTAAAGAGTGACCGTCCAGCTCATCTGATGGTGCTGGAAAATCTTCAGGATCCAGGAAACCTGGGAACGATCCTGAGAGCCGGAGAGGGCGCGGGGATCACGGGACTCATTATGAGCCGTGACACTGTGGATATCTACAACCCGAAGGTGATCCGTTCCACCATGGGATCCGTGTTCCGCGTCCCGTTCTTCTACACGGACGATCTGGAGCAGACCGTTCTGGATCTGAAAGCGCGGGGGATCCGGGTATTTGCGGCCCATCTCGCAGGAAAGAATAATTACGAGCAGGAAGACTATACTGGTAATACGGCGTTCCTGATCGGAAATGAGGGAAACGGGTTGACAGAAAAGCTTTCCGACATGGCGGATACCTGGGTGAAGATCCCCATGGAGGGAAAGGTGGAGTCCTTAAATGCCGCCATCGCAGCATCGATCCTGATGTTTGAGACGGCAAGACAGCGGCGCGCGTAAAGGAGTGATTTTATGGATATGATCGGATGGCTTGTGGCCTTTGTAATTCTGATCGGAATCGAGGCGGCGACCATGGCGCTCACGACGATCTGGTTTGCGGGTGGGGCCGTATTCGCGTTCTTTGCTGCGGTACTTGGGTTTTCCATACAGACGCAGCTTGTGGTGTTCCTGATCGTATCGTTTATCCTGCTTCTCTTTACAAGACCGCTCGCCATGCGGTTCGTCAACCGGGAAACCGTGAAGACGAACGTTGACGGGTTGATCGGAAGGAGGGCAAAAGTGATCACAAAGATCGACAACAATGAACCGTCCGGTGCCACCGTTGTCGACGGTCAGGAGTGGACGGCAAGATCCATGGATGACGCGGTGACGATCCCGGTGGGGACCCATGTGGTCATAAAGGAAGTCCGGGGCGTGAAGCTCATTGTGGAGCCGGTTTCTGAGAAGGATGTGTAAAATCTAAAATGAAGAAGATTCATTTTGGAAGTTTACAGACCTGAAAAATACATGTCTGTTGTTCAAAAGAAAAGTTTCAGGCTTGCTCATAGGAATATGAACGGGTCGAAGAAAAAAGGGAAAAAATAATTCCCCATAAAACATAAAGGAGGACATAAATATGCCAGCAATTTTAATATTAGTACTGATTTTTGTCATTCTGCTGATCCTCGTCTCCTGCATCCGCATCGTGCCGCAGGCACAGGCGATGGTAGTGGAGAGACTCGGCGCGTACCTGGAGACATGGAATGTGGGAATCCACTTTAAAGTTCCGTTTATCGACCGCGTTGCAAAGCGGGTGCTCTTAAAAGAACAGGTCGTTGACTTTGCACCGCAGCCGGTGATCACAAAGGATAACGTAACCATGAAGATCGATACGGTCGTGTTCTTCCAGATCACAGACCCGAAGCTCTACGCTTACGGCGTTGAGAACCCGATCATGGCCATCGAGAACCTGACAGCCACCACACTTCGGAATATTATCGGTGACCTGGAACTTGACCAGACCTTAACCTCCCGTGAGACTATCAACACAAAGATGCGTTCCGCCCTGGATGTTGCTACGGATCCGTGGGGCATCAAGGTAAACCGCGTGGAGTTAAAGAACATTATTCCCCCGGCAGCGATCCAGGATGCCATGGAGAAACAGATGAAGGCAGAGCGTGAGCGCCGTGAGGCGATCCTTCGCGCGGAAGGTGAGAAGAAGTCCACGATCCTCGTGGCAGAGGGTAAGAAACAGTCCGCGATCCTCGACGCGGAGGCAGATAAGCAGGCAGCGATCCTTCACGCTGAGGCGGAGAAAGAGAAACGGATCCGCGAGGCGGAAGGTCAGGCGGAAGCGATCATCAAGATCCAGCAGGCAAATGCCGACGGTATCAGGATGATCAAGGAAGCCGGAGCAGACCAGACAGTTTTGCAGTTAAAGAGTCTTGAGGCGTTCGCGAAGGCGGCAGACGGCAAGGCAACAAAGATCATCATCCCGTCTGAGATCCAATCCCTCGCAGGTCTTGTGACAAGTGTAACGGAGATCGCAAAAAAGAGTGAAACTGAGAATTGATCCTGAGAAGGAATATGGAATCGTTTTAGAGGGCGGCGGTGCCAGGGGCGCATACCAGATCGGTGTCTGGAAAGCGCTCCGGGAAGCCGGCATGAAGATAAAGGGTGTCGCGGGAACGTCCGTCGGGGCGTTAAACGGCGCCCTGATCTGCATGGATGATCTCGGGAAGGCGGAGGAGATCTGGGGAAACATGACCTACTCCACCGTGTTCAATGTGGACGATTCCATGATCGGAAAATTAAAGAAATTTGGCGTGCGATCCATGAAAGTGACCGACGCGGCGGCAGAATTCAGACGGCTGTTTTCAGACAAGGGGCTCGATATCGCCCCGCTCAAAAAACTTCTGGAAGAGACGGTGGATGAGGAGCGGATCAGACGCTCACCACGGGATTTCTGCGTCGCGTCCTTTTCAGTCACGGACCGGAAGGAGGAGGACTTCGATGTGAAGGCAGCACCGCCGGGGACCATGAAGAATATACTGATGGCCAGTGCTTATTTTCCGGGATTTAAGCAGGAAAAGCTGGGCGGAAAGACGTATCTTGACGGCGGCAGCGTCAATAATGTGCCGGTAAATCTCCTAACGGACCGGGGATATAAGGATATCATCGTGATCCGCCTCTACGGGATCGGCGTGGACCGACGAAGATTCATGGATATCCCGGAGGACGTGACGGTCCACGAGATCGCACCAAGAAGAAATCTCGGTGGGATCCTGGAATTTGACAGTGCGAGAACGAGGAAAAACATGAAGCTTGGCTATTTTGACGGGCTGAGATTCCTCTACGGACTCTGTGGAAGGAAATATTATCTTGACATGCCATACTCCGAGGCGTATTATTTTGGCAGGATCATGTCGGAACTTGACATGTTTAAGGAGTGTCTGAGACCTTATGTAAAGGAACCTGAATTCGCGAAGCTCACAGGCTATCGTGTATACACGGAGAAGATATTTCCGTTTCTTGCCAGGAAACTTCGGTTGCGGCCGGAATGGGATTACAGGGATCTCTACGGGGCAGTCCTGGAAGTGCTCGCGAAAAAGATGCAGATGGAAGTCTACGAGGTTTACACGCCGGACGATATCGTGGGGAAGATCCATGAACTTTTTTCAGACAGGCTGACGATAGGATAGGGAAGCGTGGCAGCACATCGGAAGTCTTGGAAAAGTACCAGGCAGCACGGCTGATCCTGGGAAAACGACAGATCCGGCAGAAAATATGAGGAGAACGCTGAAATATGGCGGAAAACAATAAGAGAAGAAAAGTCAGGAGCGAGTCCATGGCTCTTGATGCCATGCACATCATCATCGGCATCGCTGTGGTGGTGATGGCAGTTATCTCGTTCCTTGACACGGAGAGGTATATGTTCCTCTTTCCGGCGATATTTTTCCTGGCGGCAGTTTTAAATCTGGTCACAGGAAAATACTGGCTGTCCCGGGCAAAACGGGAGAGGCGGAGAAGAACGGCGGCGGTGTTCCAGATGGTGTTCGGAACGACTCTGCTGATCTTTACATTTTTAAGCGCAATGAGTATCTGGTGGAGGTAATGAGATGAAGGGAGAGATCCTGAAATTATTGAAGGAGACAGATGGCTATATTTCCGGTCAGGAGCTTTGCGAGAAGTTCGGTGTCTCGAGAACGGCGGTCTGGAAGGTCATCAACCAGTTAAAGGAGGAGGGCTACGAGATCGAGGCCGTCCGGAATAAAGGATATATTTTAAAGGGATCGGCGGATGTGCTCTCAAAGGAAGAGCTGGAAAGCACGATCCACACGAAATGGGCAGGAACGCAGGTGGCGTTCTTCGAGGAGACCGACTCCACGAACAATGAGATCCGCCGTCTCGCGGAACAGGGCGCGCCCCACGGAACCCTGGCTGTCGCAGAACGCCAGCTCGGCGGAAAGGGCAGAAGAGGTCGTGTCTGGACATCTCCGGCGGGCGTTGGGATCTGGATGAGCATGCTCTTAAGACCACAGATCGATCCCATGGCGGCCTCCATGCTGACGCTCGTCATGGCGCTGTCCACGAGAAGGGGAATCGAGAAGGCGACAGGATTGAAATCTGAGATCAAATGGCCGAACGACCTTGTTTTAAATAAGAAGAAAATCTGCGGAATCTTAACGGAGATGAGCACGGAGCTCATGGAAATCCAGTACGTGATCCCGGGAACCGGCATCAACGTAAACCAGATGGAATTTCCAGATGATATCAAGGCAACAGCGACTTCCCTGCGGATCGAGAGCGGAAAGATCCAGAAGAGAAGTGAGATCATCGCGGCGATCATGGAGGCATTTGAGGGATATTATGACACCTTCATCGAGACACAGGACATGTCGGGACTTATTGAAGAGTACAATGCAAACCTTGTAAATCTCGGCAACGAGGTGTGCGTTCTGGATCCGGCGGGCGAGTACCGCGGTGTCTCTGAGGGAATCAACAAGGAAGGCGCACTTTTAGTCCGTCTCTCCGATGGCACATTAAAGGAGATTATCTCCGGGGAAGTTTCCGTCCGCGGAGTCTATGGATATGTATAAGGAAGAAATGAATGTTTCGGGGGCGGATCTTTATTCCGGTCTCCAGAAAATCTTTCCGGATGAGAAAGACCTCACCCTGACGGAGCGTCTGGAAGCCGCAAGAGGACCGCTCCTTTCCTGGTATCGGGGGAATAAAAGAGATCTCCCCTGGCGGGAGAACCAGGATGCCTACCGGATCTGGATCTCGGAGATCATGCTGCAGCAGACGAGAGTGGAGGCGGTAAAGCCCTACTTTGCCCGGTTTATGGAGTGTTTTCCGACGGTGCAGGCATTGGCTGAGTGTGAGGAAGAAGAGCTTTTCAAGTATTGGGAAGGTCTCGGATATTACAGCAGGGCCAGAAATCTGAAGAAAGCGGCCAAGATCATCGTTTCCCAGTACGGCGGAGAACTTCCGGCAGATCGCAGAGCGCTTCTTGCGCTTCCGGGAATCGGAAGCTACACGGCGGGTGCCATTGGATCCATCGCTTTCGGACTCCCTGTCCCAGCGGTGGACGGAAATGTCATGCGGGTCCTTTCGAGAGTTGCCGGAAGCTACGAAGATATCTTAAAACAAGCGGTAAAGAAGAAGACAGAAGCTGCGGTCGAAGAGGTCTTAAAGACACTCAAAAAGGATGAGTCAGGAGATTTCAACCAGGCGCTCATCGAGACCGGAGCTATCGTCTGCGTCCCCAATGGTGCCCCTCTCTGCGATCTTCCATGTCCATTCTATACGGTATGCGAGGCGAGAAAAAGAAACCTGATCTCTGCGATCCCGGTGAAGGCACCGAAAAAGAAAAGGAAAATTGAGGAAAAGACCGTATTATTAGTGAAATACGGGGATAAAATAGCCATTAGAAAGCGGGATGACACCGGACTGCTGGCATCCCTGTATGAATTTCCGAATCTGGAAGGAAAACTTTCAGAGAAAGAGGTACTGGAACGCCTCGGTGGCGGGGCATCGGTGGAGGAAAAACTGCCGGAGGCAAAGCACATTTTTAGCCATGTGGAGTGGCATATGAGCGGGTACCTGGTGAAGGCAGGGGAAGAGATCCCGGGAATGCTGTTTGCGGACAGAGGGGAATTGAAGGAGAAGTACCCGATCCCGAACGCGTTTGCGGCGTATAGAAAGCTGCTGGAAAGCCAGTCATGATATAATGGCTGTAAATTCTCTTGAACCCACAGATATTGTTTGTCAGGGCGGACAGAATGCAGAAGATGCATCATTATTGTACACGGGTAGGAATTTTCTGAACTGAAAATTCCGTACAGTAGTACCGATGCATCTGTCAGTGTCCCATATTAGAAATAGAAAGTATTGACATTTGTTAGTATTATGGCGCATAAGGGCGTCTTTTATGGAGCGTGTTCATGATGAAAATGAAAAAAATGTTATTTGTTTTTAATCCCCGTTCCGGGAAGGAAGCCATCAAGAACCAGTTGTCCGATATTCTCGGGATTTTCTGTGGAGCAGGCTATCTGCCCTCTGTCTATGTGACCCAGGAACCGGGGGATGCGGCGAAGATTGCCGAGGAATACGGTAAGGATGTGGAACTTTTCGTCTGCAGCGGCGGGGATGGAACGCTGAACAGCGTGATCTCCGGCATCATGAGGCTGGAAAAACGCCCGGAGATCGGATATCTCCCGGCAGGTTCCACGAATGATTTCGCGAGAAGCTTAAAGATTCCGGCGAATCTCACGAAGGCGGCGCAGGATGTGGTGAGCGGAAAGTCCTACGGCGTCGACATCGGAAAATTTGGGGATGAGCGGTATTTTGTTTATATCGCCGCATTTGGCGCTTTCACGGAAGTGTCGTACAGCACGCCCCAGGACATCAAGAACGTTCTTGGGCATCAGGCATATATCCTGGAGTCCATCAAGGCACTGGGAAATCTCAAATCCTACAGGATGCATTTGACATGGGATGACGGTGAGACGGATGGAGAGTTCGTTTTCGGAATGGTGACGAACACCACAAGTGTCGGAGGCTTCAGAGGACTTGCGCCGAAGGATGTTTCCTTCCATGACGGCCTGTTTGAGGGCGTGTTTATCCGGACACCGAAGACTCCGGCGGATCTTCCGAATATTATAAGTGGTCTGCTTCTGTTCCCGGAACAGGAAAATAAGGACGTGATCCGCGTGAAATCTTCAAAGTTTACGGTCACCGCCAAGGAAGAGATCCCGTGGGTCCTCGACGGTGAGTTTGGCGGATCGGTTACTGAGGCAAAGATCGAGAATGTGAAGGAAGCAGTGACCTTAAGCTGCAGCCCGGAGCCGGAGAAGCAGGAGGAGAAGACGGCGGGATGACAGGGGCGGCAAGTGCGCAGACCTGCTGAATAATTACAAAAAGTGCTAATAAAATGTTAAAATTCAACAAAAAAGGCGTAGAAAAGCATTGAAAATTGTCGCTGGATAGTATATAATGAACTATCGTGGAGCAGTTTGAGCAGCCCCAACCTGAAAGGACGTTATTCAGTGGAAAAAGAAGTATTTTTAGACAAACTTAAGAAACTTGTCGCACTGGGCAAGTCAAAACAGAACGCACTTGACGCGACGGAGATCAACGACTTTTTTGCCGGAGATAACCTCGGACCGGAGCAGATGGATGAAATTTATAATTACTTAGAGCACAGCAATATCGACGTTGTGCCGGTAATTGATGACGCAATGCTTGCGGATGATTCCATGCTTCTGGATGATCTGGATGATGACTACCGTGAGGACAAGGACGGAGAGGACATTGACTTAGACGCCATCGATCTTCTGGAAGGTATCGGAACAGAGGATCCGGTCCGCATGTACTTAAAGGAGATCGGTACCGTGCCGCTTCTTTCCGCGGATGAGGAGCTTCGTCTCGCGAAGAGAAAGGCAGAGGGAGATGAGTCTGCAAAAGAGCGTCTGATCGAGGCAAACCTTCGTCTCGTCGTAAGTATCGCAAAGCGTTACACTGGACGTGGAATGAGTTTCCTGGATCTTGTACAGGAAGGAAACCTTGGTCTGATCAAGGGCGTTGAGAAGTTCGACTATACAAAAGGATATAAGTTAAGTACATATGCGACTTGGTGGATCCGTCAGTCTGTGACGAGAGCCCTTGCGGATCAGGCGAGAACGATCCGTGTTCCGGTGCATATGGTAGAGACGATTAACAAGATGTCAAAGATGCAGAGAAAGCTGACTCTGGAACTTGGTTATGAGCCGTCCGTGACAGAACTTGCGGAAGCGCTCGAGATGTCTGAGGACAAGGTGATGGAGATCATGCAGATTGCGAGAGAGCCAGCATCCTTAGAGACTCCGATCGGTGAGGAGGACGATTCCAACCTCGGCGATTTCGTTGCGGACAGCAACGCGGTGACTCCGGAAGGAAACGTGGAATCCGTAATGTTACGTGAGCACATCGACGCATTACTTGGTGATCTCAAAGAGAGAGAACGTCAGGTCATCGTTCTTCGATTCGGTCTTGAAGACGGACATCCGAGAACTCTGGAAGAAGTTGGAAAAGAGTTCAACGTAACGAGAGAGCGTATCCGCCAGATCGAGGCGAAAGCATTGAGAAAGCTCAGAAATCCGGTCCGCAGCAAACGGATCCGGGATTTCCTGTAAGACCGGGAAAAGGATATTGGAAGCGGATCGTTGGGGGCAGACTGAACGGATTCGGTGAAAATAGAAATGCAGGCAGCGGGAGAAGATCCGGCTGCCTTTTTCCGTTGCGGTCTTTTTGCCGGTATCCTGTAATGGTGAAGTGCCGGTGACGGCAACCGGGCAGAAGGCTGAGACAGAAGGAGACACAGGGGATTGAAGCATCGGGGCAGCATAGCCTGCCGGGAGATCATATGAATAAGAGAAATTATCAGAAGGAATTAGATAAAAAACTGGAAGAACTGCAGAAAGAGGGAAAGGTTCCCACTTTATTTCTACACAGCTGCTGTGCGCCCTGCAGCAGTTATGTTCTGGAATATCTTTCCAGATATTTTGAGATCACGGTATTTTATTATAACCCGAATATTTATCCGCCATCAGAGTACGAGGAGCGGACATCGGAGCAGGAACGTCTGATCCGGGAATTCAATGGAGAGTGGGAACAGGAGACAGACCGCCACCCGATCCATTTTGTGGCAGGAACCTATGTGCCCGACGATTTCTATGCAGCGGCAAAAGGGCTCGAGCAGGAGCCGGAAGGCGGCGCAAGATGTACGGAGTGCTTTAAACTCCGCCTCTCCGAGGCGGCGAGAGAGGCAAAAGCCGGGTACTTCGATTTCTTTACGACGACGCTTACGATCAGCCCCCTAAAGGACGCGGAGCGGTTAAACCGGATCGGGGAAGAGATGGGACGCGAGTATGGTGTGGAGTTTCTGTCATCAGATTTCAAGAAGAGAAACGGATATAAAAGATCCACGGAGCTTTCCAGAGAACACGCGCTCTATCGTCAGAATTACTGTGGCTGCGTGTTCTCAAAGAGGGAGTCGGAGGCGCGCTCAGCGGAGAGACCAGAATAAGACCCCGTCCTTCTCTGTCCGGGTGATCGACCCTGTCTCTGCCAGCCAGTCCAGACAGGAAAAGAGTTTCGGCCATGTATTGAGATAGGAGAAAAGATAGGAATAGCGGTAGGTCTGCATGCGCTGGACATAGAGCGCCTGATCAAGCTCTAAAAGAGTCATGGGGTGGCGGCTTTCTGCCAGAGCCAGCCGGAGCTGGGTGCAGCGTGTCTCATATTCGTCGATGATGCGGCAGGTCTCCTCACGGATCTCGGTGAATTCTCCGTAGTGTCCGGGGAGAAAACGGTAACCGGCATAATCGGCAGCCAGTGCTTTAAGGGATGCAAAGTATTCAGCAAGGAGATACTGGTCTTTTCCTGATGTGATGACGATGGGAGTAAGCCCCAGGATCACCTGATCAGCGCAGAAGAAAAGCTTTTTCTTCCTCTCCACGAGCCCACACTGACCGGCTGTATGACCGTATAGGGGGACGATCTCGAAATCATAGCCGCCGCAGGAGAGCGTGTCCCCCGGCGCAATGGGGGTAAAGGGAAAATGAAAAGAAATATTGTTTTCCCTTGCAAGTTGGTCAGCTCCGGTGTTGATTTCCTGCCAGGCATCGGGAGCCAGTTCTTTTGTGACTCCGCATTCTCTGGTGTAGGAGCGGCGCATGGTGTTGTCCTCATAAAGACGATGGTAGCGGTCGGAACATTCGGAGATCTCCACGGGGTTCATGAAGGCCCGGGCACCGCGCTCTATGAAAAGGGAGATGTATCCGCTGTGATCTGCATGATTGTGGGTCACAAAGATGTCGAGATCCCGATAGTCGATGGAAAGCTCTTTTAAGACATGTTCCATCTCATTCAGGCACTCCGGAACTTTCCAGGATGTGTCGATCATGAGGCTGCGGCCATTTCCTTTTATAATATAGAGGTTTCTCGATGAGGTCCGCATGGCTTTATTGGTGAGAATGACTTTATATAGATTGGGAGCGAGTAGTTTCATTTCGTGGGAACTCCTTGAACGTGGTTTTTAAGGTAGATCGTTTTGATTTTATCCCGGGCTTTGTAAAATGTCAAATCATTCCGGAGCGTTTCGTTGACATCATGGGGTTTGTGGTATAAAATGAAAATGTTTACGTAACTATTCAGTAGGTCTGCGCATATGCTGCGCTGACCGTAAGAACACATAGGATAGAAAGCAAAAATCCCATCAGCGAAGCTGATCTGGAATGGATTTTTGCTCGTGACTATGAAGGTACTGAATAGTTACATGTTTACAAACAAAATAGGAGGAACAGGTTATGGTAGAAAGAAAAGTTACAGTCGTAAACCCGACAGGTCTTCATCTTCGCCCGGCGGGACTGCTCTGCCAGACATCCATGAAGTTCGATTCTAAAGTGATGATTTTTTATAAAGAAAAAGAAATCAATGCGAAGAGTGTGTTAAACGTAATGGCATCCGGGATCCGGTGCGGCGATGAGATCACAGTACATTGTGATGGCCCGGACGAGAAAGAAGCCCTGGAGGCTGTATGTGACCTGATCGAGACAGGTTTAAAGGAATAAGAACAGCGTAAAAAGAAAAATAAGCAACGTGGCAGCATCAGGCTGCCATGGCTCCCGTCAAACTCACAGGTAGAGGATCTGGTGGGAGAATAAGTGATAGAAAGTGAGAGAATCATGAGCGAAACAGCAGAAAATTGTACACATGACTGCGGAAGCTGTACTGCAAACTGCGGAAGCAGAACAAATGAGCCGCAGAGCTTCCTTGAGAAGTTAAATCCGGCGAGCTCTGTAAAGAAAGTGATCGGCGTTGTCAGCGGGAAAGGCGGTGTCGGAAAATCCTTAGTGACATCCCTGATGGCTTGCCGCATGCGCGCGACGGGTGCGAGAGTAGGAATCCTTGATGCGGATATCACAGGTCCGTCGATCCCGAGAGCCTTTGGGATTCATGATGGCGTGACAGTGACTCCGGATGGAAAGCTCCTTGTCCCGGCGACTTCCTCCACTGGTGTTGAGGTGATCTCCTCCAATATGCTTCTGGAGAATGAGACAGATCCGGTGATCTGGCGTGGTCCGGTGATCGCAGGTGCAGTGAAACAGTTCTGGAGTGAGACACTCTGGCAGGATATCGACTATATGTTCGTAGATATGCCTCCGGGAACCGGCGATGTGCCGCTTACTGTATTTCAGTCTCTTCCTGTCAATGGAATCATCATCGTTACCTCCCCGCAGGAGCTTGTCTCCATGATCGTTGAGAAGGCGGTCAACATGGCGAAGAAAATGAATGTTCCGATCCTCGGTCTTGTTGAGAATATGAGCTACCTCGAATGTCCGGACTGCGGAAAGAAGATTTCCGTATTCGGCGAGAGCCATATTGATGATGTCGCAAAGGAATACGGAATTCCGGTTCTCGCTCAGATCCCGATCCGTCCGGCGATCGCGAAAGCTGTCGACGAGGGAACGGTAGAGTATATAGAAGCAGACTTCTTAGACAATGCGGTGAAGGCAGTGAAGGAAGCTTAGGAAAAGCAAAAAAATAAGGTATGATACACAGGGCAGCTAAGGCAATAGCTGCCCGTATTTTTGGTGTAACAGGAAATTCCCTGTTACACCAAAGGCACATTCTTTTTATGCAATCGAAAATCAAAGGGTTCAATCTGGTAAATGACCACCACAGAAAGACAGATGAATGTCAGAGCCGGAAAAATTCATAAAAGACTCTCTGATATAGAAAAAACCTATAACGACTTATTTCTTATCTGTATTGGACGGATCAGTGAAAACGTGATATCTTATTAGCACACACAGAAATTAGAAAATGTACGACTGGTACGTACATAGGAGGATAAAATTGATTCAGTTAGACCATATTACAAAGACCTTTGATACCGGCGCGGATAAAGTCCACGCGGTCTCCGATGTAACGCTCCATATCAAGAGCGGCGAGATCTTCGGTATCATCGGATTCTCCGGAGCCGGAAAATCCACACTGGTGCGATGCATCAACCTGCTTGAGAGACCGACGAGCGGAACCGTCACCGTAGACGGAAAGGTCCTCACGGATCTTCCAGCAAAGGAATTGAGAGAGGCGAGAAAGAAGATCGGAATGATCTTCCAGCACTTTAACCTGATGCGTTCCAGAACGGTAGGAGAGAATGTCGCTTACCCGTTAAAGGGAAGCGGGCTTACAAAACAGCAGATCAAGGCGAAAGTGAAGGAGCTTTTGGAGCTCGTTGATATCGCAGAGAAGGAAAATGCGTATCCGAGCCAGCTTTCCGGCGGACAGAAACAGAGAGTCGCGATCGCAAGGGCCCTTGCGAATGACCCGAAGGTTCTTCTCTGCGATGAGGCCACCAGCGCTCTGGACCCGCAGACTACGGGGGCGATCTTACAGCTCTTAAAGCATTTAAATAAGAAGCTTGGAATCACTATCGTGATCATTACCCACGAGATGGCAGTTGTCAAGGAGATCTGTGACAGGGTTGCTGTTATGGAGCACGGAAATGTTGTTGAGGAAGGCGATGTGTTCTCGATCTTTGCGGCACCGAAGGCTGGTATCACGAGAGATTTCATCCGCACCACCTCAAACCTTCAGAAGATCGAAAAACTGATCGAGGATAAGTCACCGCTTGTAGAATTAAAGCCGGGCGAGAAGATCCTGCGGTTGAATTACATCAAGAAGAACACATCGGAGGCATTGATCTCCGAGACTTCCAGAAAATTCAACATCAACTTAAATATCATCTTTGCGGACCTGGAGATCGTTCAGGACGCACCGATCGGCGGTACCGTAGCAATCGCCAGCGGGAAGAAAGAAGATATTGAGGCTGCGGTTGAGTATCTGAAAGAGAAGAATGTAGGAGTGGAGGTGCTTGAGAATGGCTGATTTTTTAAACACGATCATCCCCAACGTCATGTCGAAGCCGGATGAGTTATGGGAAAGCTTCGGACAGACGATCTACATGGTGATCATATCGGGAGCCATCTCCATGGTGTTCGGACTTTTCTTCGGAATCATCCTCACCGCGACTTCCCCGAAGGGCGTTTTGAAAAACAAGGTTATTTTCAATATTTTAGATAAGTTGGTAAATATTTTCCGTTCGATCCCGTTTGTAATCCTTTTGACAGCGTTGATCCCACTGACCCGTATGGTCGTTGGAACTGCCATCGGTACAAAGGGAGCAATCTTACCGCTGATCTTCGGTACGGTGCCGTTCTTTACGAGACAGATCGAGAGCGCGCTGGCTGAAGTGGACTACGGTCTCATTGAGGCTGCGGAGAGCATGGGAGACAGCCCGTGGCAGATCATTTTCCGTGTATACTTAAAGGAGAGTGTACCGGGAATCGTCAGAGCGATGCAGATCACATTCATCAGCCTGGTAGGACTTACCGCGATGGCAGGTGCTGTCGGCGGCGGCGGACTCGGAGATTTCGCGATCCGCTACGGCCATTCCAGAGGGCAGACAGATGTCACGTATGCGACAGTTATCATCATCCTGATCATGGTAAGCCTGATCCAGAGCACCGGTTCGTACGTTATTAAGAAGACAACACATTAGATAAGGACCGGAAAAACAACATAGCCTGAAGCGGCGGCGGACAGGATCTGTCCCGTATCAATAAAAAGGATCTGATCGGTCCGTGCGGCGAACACGGAGGAAACCGGGAAGAGACAAATATAGTTTAGGAGGAGACACATTATGAAGAAAAAAATTTTAGCACTCAGCACCGCAGCAGTTTTAGCATTATCCTTAACAGCATGCGGCAGCAGCCAGAAGGCAGAGACAACAGCAGCGGCAGGTTCCGCGGCAGCAGATACGACAGCAGCATCCGGCGAGAAGACGGTGATCAAGCTCGGCGTAGTCGGCGAGAACAATGAGCAGTGGCAGCCGGTCATTGAGAAGCTTGCTGAGGAGAATATTGATCTGGAACTTGTAAAGTTCGCGGATTATCCGCTTCCGAACCGTGCATTAAACGACGGCGAGATCGACTTAAACTCTTTCCAGCATATCGCATATTTTGAGGATGACTGCAAGAACAACGGATATGATCTTTCCATCATCGGTGAGACCATCATCGCTCCGTTAGGACTTTATTCCAACAAGATCAAAGACGTTTCCGAGATCAAGGACGGCGATATCATCGCGATCCCGAACGATGCTACAAACGGCGGCCGTGCGTTAAAGCTCTTAGAGTCCGCAGGTCTCATCAAGGTTGATCCGGAGGCTGGTTACACACCGACGAAGAAGGACATCACAGAGAATCCGTTAAACCTTGACATTAAAGAGGTTGAGGCAGCAAACACAGCAAGCCTTCTTCCGGACGTCGCAGCGGCAGTCATCAACGGCGGCCATGCGGTTGACAACGGTTTAAACCCGGAGAAAGATTCGATCTTCCTTGAGAGTGTTGAAGAGGGAAGCGACAACCCGTATGTAAACATCATCGTTGCGAGAACAGCGGACAAGGACAATGAGCTTTACAAGAAAGTTGTAGATTATTTCCGCACACCGGAAGTTGCGAAAGTGATCGAGGAGACTTACAAGGGCGCTTACATTCCAACATGGGAGTAATCTTTAGAATTTAAATGAAAAGTCTAATCCCCCAGCTATGCTGGGGAGAATGGAATAAGTGGAGAC